>SDBV01005302.1_pt1 | contig 18243 bp, 24 predicted proteins | sample 2277081 | NCBI WGS metagenome assembly SDBV01 (sample SAMN10402039, study PRJNA504765) | marine sediment metagenome | isolation source: marine sediment core GS10_PC15, 223 cmbsf | place: Arctic Ocean: Southern Knipovich Ridge | collected 2010 | reverse complement strand
GGATGAAGCGGAGGCTGACTTGCTGAAGGAACAGTCAAAAATACTAACGCACGAATATGTTATGGTAATGCGTCAGAGAATAGCGGTTCCCACTGCTCCCGGTGGTGAAGTGGAACAACCAAAGGGGGATACCCAAGCACTAAACGCTATTGCTGGTGATGCCTTGAAAGGTGATGTAAGAGTTAGGGAGAGACAAACGCAGGAGGTAAGTACACAATGACTAGAACGGAAAACGTATTCGATAGAATAAGAAGGGAAAAGCGTGAGTTGCGACCTGCTATTTTGGCAGCCAGGGCAGATATAGCACAGATGAAAGAAGAAGGCGCACTGGTGCAACCCCGTTTAGAGGCAAGAAAAAGGCAAAATCCTTTATGCAAGGAGATAACATAATGGATAAGCAAGAAAAGATACTACTAAATGCGCCCCATATAGTCCCTTATCCTAAAGCTAATGTTCCCAGGCATCTATGTCACTTATGTTGGCAAGCCCTATTAGATGAGGTGAAGTAATGGCAACTAAGTGGACAGAGAAATTAGAGAAGTTGACTTTGATTATTAAGCAAGGCTTCAAGTTCTTGGATGCGCTTTGCTTTGGCTTGGAGTAAAAGATGATGTTTTTTATTAGGAAGTGCCTGCAGATTACTTGGTCTATTATCCCCAGAGATTCCATTCAAATGGTGAATAATCCATCCTTTAGGCAATGGATTATTATTAGCTTCCTCCCAAACTACTATATGCTCAAGAACATAACCTCTCTTATACGCTCTAGGATGTTCTGGCTTATAAATAGCTATGTATCCGTTGCCAGCGTTATGTTTACCATCTTTCCAGCAAGGGCTATTTGGTCCCGAGGGGTATATCCCTTCGTAGCGACCTTCTATCCAAGATTGTTTTCTGGAGCAACTTTGGCACCGTTTAGCTGGTTGATATATAGGCTTACCACAATCAACACAAGTAATAAATGGCAATCCTCTGCAAATTCGGCAATGTATATTCCCCTTGCGGTAAGTGAAGTCGCACCTTTCGCATTTAAGAGCTTGTTGTTTAGACCATTCCCTTGTTCTTCTCATTATAGTAAGAATTATAGACCATCTGTGTTTGGGTGTCAACTAATTACGGGAGGTAATCTGTTATGACTCACTGGACAGAGAAGGATGTAATGACCCACGCCCAAGCATTGAGAAGCCCTTTTGAAAATCTTGCTGTGAAAACAAATCAGCCTAATCCTGAAGAGGTATTACAAAAACTAAAGGACAGGGGTAATGGTGGTAAGGGACTGCCTCTACTACCAGCAGAGGAAGAGGAGAAATAATTGACACTTGACACTAGAGATTTAGTAAAGCGAATAGGGGCGCTCAAGCAGAGAAGCACTAGACTTTTGGATTTTGCTATGGAGAAAGCCTTAACTGAGCCTATCTATCTTACTGAGGCAGACCTTGTTGATGAGGACTTTGATATTCCTGAAGCGTGGCAACTGAAACTCACGCCATCTTCTGAGGCTGACTTAGGCTATACCCAGAGCCTTATTAGTCCTGAAGGTGCAGAGTTGGCCTTTGAGGATGTCTTTGTGTCACCTGAAGGGCTTTGGATGACTCGGCCTCAGATGGAAGCTGAGTTGCCAGCTCCGGCACCTATACCGGAGCCAGTGTTTGCTACCCCTGATGAAGAGTTACTATATAGAGAATACCTGCGTACTGGCGGCACCTTTGATGTAGAGACATGGACGATGATAGGAGGACCTATTCGGCCAGCCGAGACAGATATAGAGACTTTACTCGATGAGATTCTGAAGATGGGGCGGACTCCTGAGGCAGAGGCATTACTTCGTAGAATAGCCCCAGAAGCGACTGAGGCCGATATTCAGGGGTTCTTTTCACCTGCTGGGATAGTTGTTACTGATGAGGCTAAAAACTTATTTCGTGAGGTATTCCCCGCTGGGCTCAATGTGGATGCCTTTATGGACTTGGGTATGGAAAAGCCAGAAGAACTGATGAAGCTGATATGGATGAGGGGAGATACTGAAGCATCACGGAACTTAATGAGAAGCCTCTGGCCACAGGCGACTGAAGAAGGTATTGATGCCTTTTTTACTCAGGAGACAAGGGTCTTTATGCCAGAGCCTGAGCGTGATAGTCTAGGTGAATTATTAACTAAAGCTCTACCAAAGGTTGTAACACCTAACATACTGGATAAGATGTTCGAATACTTCAGTGATAAGCCCGAAGTGTTAAGAAGCAATCTCATTACAGTCGGTAGGAATGAGGAGACCGAGGCGCTAGTTAGAGCACTCTACCCTGGCATTACAGATATGGGTGTGAAAGACTATTTTAGTAGCCAGGCAAGGCGTGTTGAGAGAGAGGCTTTACGAGTAACGGAAGAGGGGGATTATGCCACATTTACGGCTGGAGTTGGAGGTTTAATAAGTAATTTCGGTGGTATGTTTAAGTGGTTAGGTGCTGATGGGATTGGGGAAAACTTAACTCGTGCTGGGCAATTTATGCAAGTGAGAGCCTTACCTGTTGAACCAGTGCCTTTTAGTTGGGAACAGTTGTTTGATGTCAATTCATATTATGTTCAGGGATTTATTCAGGCATTACCAAGCCTTATGCTATTGGCAATACCAGCTATAGGTGCTTATAGCTTAGCTGGTTCGGTAGCTTTGAAGATAGGGGTAGGTGCTACTGGTAGGGCAATAATAGCTGGTGTTGGTGGGGCTGCTCTAAGTCGTCCCATAGAATCGGCAATGGAAGCAGGCGGTGCTTATGACGCAGCGAGAGCTAAAGGCTTATCACACGAAGAGGCAAAAGAAGTATCTAATCAAGTCTTTCTTAATAATCTGAAGTTAGCAGGATTAGATGCTGTGCAGATAGCAGCAATGTTTTTGCCACCATCAGCAAGGGTAATTAACAATGTTATAGCTAGAGGTTTGGTTAGGACTGTCACAGTTGGGGGTAAACTACTCTTTACTGGATTGACTGAAGGTGGAGAGGAGGTCTATCAAGACATCCTTTTAAGGCAGGCATTAGATGAAGACATAGTGTGGGATGAGGAGATGCAACTAGTATTTGGTATAGGCACTTTCGCTGGTATAGGTATGGGTGCTGGCGGTGATATTATTGTAAGGATTCAAAACAGGGTAGTTGGAGATTTCAGCGCAGAACAGAAGGCGGAGTTTGATAAAACCAAAGGTGATTATCGTAGTCAAGGGTTCTGGGATGAGTTAGCTACAAAGAAGGCACTTGACGATATGGCAGAGGCAGACGAGACGATAGCAAAAAGTATTGAGGATGCTGCTAAGCAGGTTGAGAAGGAAATTACGCTTGATAAGATTACAGTTAAAGATGAGGTTGATCAAGCTGTTGTTGATAATCTTAAACAGAAACTAGCCGAGGAAGGGAAGATAAGTCCAGAGGCGGTTGTAGCACCGGTTAGCCCAGCCGTAGAAGAATTCCTAGCAACTCCTGATGAGCAGATTCTTAGACCATCCAATGAAGTAATAAATGCGCTAGAGGCAAGGGGCTTTAGCAGGGACTATATAACAACTAAGATGTCAATTCCTGAGATGAAACAGGCATTAAGACAACCTATTCCTGAAGCAGTGCCAGCAGTTGCTAAACCTCTATCAGAATTGCGGTTAAGTGGATTAGAAGTTTTAGAGGAAGAAAAACTCATTAGGGGTATAAAGCAAAAGTCAATAGAGGCTTACAGCAATGTACGGAAGGAAAGCACCACCGTTGAGTACACTGAATTAGCAGATAAGGTAATAATTGAATCAATTAGTTCAGTTCAGGGAAAACCTGAAACTCTGCGTGCTATTCTTAAAACAATAATTGAGAGAAACCCGAATAAACAAATTGTTACTACATCACAGACCGCTTCGGGGAGACGGTATATTAAACGCCTTGAGAGCGAAGGTCTTATAAGTATTCAAAAATTATCTAAATCTGAAATTGCAGCTATACCCAAACTAACTGGTGGTGTTCAAGTTATCGAACCAGTGGGTATAGTAATAACACCCCTAGCAGTTACTAAACCTCCAGTGGTACATAGAGGTACAGAACCAGAAGGGATAGCCATAGGTGATGAGGTTGGGGTAAGATACGATGGTATCCAGGAAGGCTTTGGGGATACACCTTCGACGATGATGTTTACCGATGTTCGACAGACTGAAAGTACCTTTACTGCTCATACCCCAGAAGAAGCTAGAACCAAGTTAGCTAATATGAGAGAGGAATTTACTGAGGTTGAAGTTGCTAAACCTCCAGTGGAAATTACTGAGCAAATTGAAACTCTCAAAACAAAGCCATTAAAGGCAGTACCAGAACCAAAAGAAGCTGCTATAACCCCAACTGGGGAGAAAGCCCTAACACCTGTCCAGGTCGAACAGACACTCAAGTTATTCGGTTTATATGTTGAAAGCCCAAATGCTATCAATGCCTGGGAGCTGACCAGGGAGTTAAGGCGAGAGACATTATCTGGTAGAGCAGCAAATCTCAAGGATAGAACTGAATCGTTAATTGTCGAAGAAGGATTATCTTCCGAAGAGGCTATGAGGCAGGCAATCGGTGAGACACTTAAAGGTGAGTTGCCAGTTGCTAGAACTGATTACCTGAGTGATTTAACTGAGCAGATGAAGGCTGTATTATATAATAAGCTGTATGAGGAGCTTGCAAGCGAGCCCCTTGAGATGGCATCTACTCTGACTGCTTTGACTAATGCTCTGGCTGGTAGGGCTATACCGCGTGAACCGGGCATTAAAGGTGGGTCTGCTTATACTAGACTACAGCGTGTGTTTGGTACTGAAGTTGTTAAGGCTATAGATAAGGCATCCAGTGAGGGTCAGTCATTACAGAATGTTATTGAAGGATTGTATGAAGTTACTGGGCTTGCTCCTATTCCAGTTGACCAAGCAACGGCTGATTATCTGAGGAACTTATCTACTGCTCCGCTAGGTCAGGCATATCTTTCAGGGGATACCGCAAGCCTACTGGAGTTGACAGAAGGTAAGAGTGCGGAACAGATAGCCAAGGAAACTACTGACCTGAAGATTGACCTGGCTGCGGAGCCTGTTCCTCCTTCTCCTCCTCATGAGCCACCGATTGAAGATGCGTTAAACCAAATGCCATTGTTCCCAAGGCCGGCAAGCGATATGGTTGTCAAGGTACTCAAGGAGTTAGCTTGGCTTCCAGTTGATATAGGTAACTTTTTCCGGGCTAATTTAGCATCCTTTGACTTCTCATTCTGGCGGCAGCAAGCACCACTTATAGCTGCTCATCCAGTTTCATTTGTTCAAGCGAATATAGAGGCGTGGAACGCTACATGGAGTCAGAAGTCTGCCGAGGCATCTATGCAACGTATTACCAGAGACCCTCTTTACCAGATTTATGAACTATCTGAAGAGGCAGGTGGTGATTTCCTCAGACCATTAGAGTTGAAGAAAGGCACCGCTCAGTGGAAAGGTCTTGAGGAGTTTGGCTTTCCAACGCTAGAAAGAGTAATGCCAAGGCTAATGGCTAAGATTCCCTGGGTGAAACTTTCATCTAGGGGGTTTGTTATTGGGACAAATGTTCACAACTGGCTCATATTTTTGCTCCATCACAAAGGTATGCTCAAGGTGAGTGAGCAGTATGCTTCTGGTCAGAAGACACTAAAGGTGGGTGAGGTGTTTGATGCCCAAAAGGAGATGGTGGACTTTGGGAAGAGTCTGGCCAACTTCACAGCAAGGGGTTCTCTTGGCAAGTTCTCAGCGACCGCTCCAATCCTGAGTTCTATGTTCTTTGCCCCAAGAGCTTCGATAGGCAGGTTGCTATCTGTTAAAGACCTGATAAATGCCAATCCAAGAGTAAGGAAAGAAGCGTGGAAAAATGCGACCCTCTTCGTAAGTGTTGTCGGAGGTATCATACTCCTTGGGGGAGCTATGGGCTGGTGGGAGGTTGAGAAAGACCCAAGGCGTGCTGATTATATGTCTGTAAAAATTGGTACTACTAGGGTAGACCCTTGGGGTGGCTACAGACAGTTCTTTGTATTCTTCACTAGAATGATTACAAGTTCAGGTATATCGAGTGTAACCGGTGCTGAGTGGAAAGCAGACCCTATTCGTACAATAACAAATCTTGTAAGAAGTAAGGCATCTCCATTGGCAAGTATTATACTTGACTTCTGGACAGGTAAGAATTTCATAGGAGAAGAGGTTGATGTAGCTAACCCAAAGCAGTGGGCTGAAAGGATAGCTCCTTTCGCAGTTCAGGATATATATGAAGCCTGGTTAGAAGACCCTATAGTAGCTTTGGGAATAGCAATCCCAGCTATTGTTGGTGCCGGCGTACAGACATACACAGGTGAGTGGGTGGAGAACTTTGCCAAACTTGGATTGCCTAAATACTCAGAGAACCTTGCTTACGGTATGACTGAGCCTTACTACGATACACAAGACTTTTACTCAGACCATTCGGGCCAGTTTACTGGGGTAGACCCTGAGACACTAACGCCAGAAAAGGGTTTCCCGAATTACATAAAGGCGCTTGTAGAAGCCAAGGTCATCAAGAAGGAACTCTCCGCTCTGCCAAATGAGAAGTTGATAAGTCTAAATGCTGACCCAGCAAAGGGAGCGACTTTTGCTGACTACTACCAGATGTGGAGAGATAGGGAAGAGGTAGTAGCCAGTGGTGATGAGGAAGCAAGAATTGAGTTCGATAAGAAGTTTCCACAGTCAGAACTGGGTAATTTCTCACAAAGGCAATTCGCCTTACTCAACGAATATTGGGCAATCACTGATGAGGAGGAGCAGGATGAGTTTCTTGAAGAACATGAGTCTGAAATAGGAATCAATCTCAGACAGGAGTATCTAAGGACTCACCCTAAAGAAAATGCTCAGTTAGCTGTCTGGGGGCAAGCCAAGATATACAGCCTTGAGGCCAATACAGAGGTTCAAAGACTGATTAGAGAATTGGACATACCTGATAATGCTATACCCGAGTCTAATATGCCGCCTGAAGAGTTGGCTGAAGATTACTTTGCCTATAATGAGATAGTCAGTGAGTCCGGTGCTAGTAGTGCTGAAGCAAAGCTATTCAGGCTTGAGCATGGTGACCTTACGAATTGGGGTATGGCCAATTTGGGTTGGGATAGCAATATAGGTTTGCGAGGCATTGAATACTATAGACTTCAAATTAAGTCGAAAGATGCACAGGCTGAGTATGATGCTCTCGAGGTTACAGAAGATAGGCAAAGGTATCTTGAAGACAATCCTGAGTTTAGGGATGATAGGCGTAGAATGGCTGCTATGGAGTATGAGATACCTGAGAATGAAATTGAGGATTATGTTCAATACTACACCATAGACCGTGCCGGGTACGAAGATGATTGGTTCCTGATGGAACACCTTGACTTCTATAATACTATGGTCGACTTTGAAATATGGAAGCCAAAAGACTTTAGCAAGGTGCCAACTAGGGAAGTCTTTGCTCTCTTTGAAGAGTGGGAAGCGTTGAGGGATGAAACTGGCAAAGCCTTGGGTAGCGAAAGAAGAGCGTTTGAGGCCGCACACCCTGAGCTTGACCAATGGTTACATCTTACGAAAGGTACTAAGTTAGAATCTGAGCGGAATGGGGTGACAACAACTGTCACAGAAGAAACCGAAGAAGAGCCTAAACAAGAACCGCCAAAAGAAGAGGTAGACCCTGCCTTGGATAATCGGAGATACTGGCTAGACCAGGCATCTCACTATAAAGACGTATTAAAGAATCTTGGTATTCGAGAAGATATTACGGCAGAGGAATTGACCGATGCACAAGCTGACGAAATTGAAACGGCTATTGTAGCACTGCGAGGATGGTGATAGATGAGGAAGAAAAATGGATTTTATTATGGGTAGCGGGGGAAACCCTTTGAAGGTTGGAGGGGTTATTGTCCAAACTATTTTTATTCTTATGGTGAACAAGTTCCTTCCGTGCCAGTTTGCGACCAAGCATTTGCTCCATTATGACACGATGCTCCAACCTCCAAACATTAGGGTCAGCAACCTTAACCATCCAATAAGCAATGCCTCTAGAATAATGAAGGCGTTTACTACCTATAGGACGATAACGAGGATTGCCCTTGCCACTCATTGTTTTTTTAAGTCGCTGTATTCGCAAAATATTATCCCTTGCCGTGCCCTTACACGCTTCACATTGGCGAGGATACCAGAAAGCTTTTCTATCTTGTCGTTTTGTCGGTGTGACAGGGTTGCCACATATTCTACAAGGCTTAGATTTTAATTGCTCCATACTCTAATTTTATACCAACAAGGAGGGAAAGTCAAGTGTCTCCTGCTAGCTCAGAGAAAATGAGGCGGTATATGTGTACGGCTTATTCAGTGAAGAAAGGTGAAAGGTCAGAATCATCGGTGAGTAAAAGAGTAGTTGAAACTGCTAGAAAAATGACTCTTTCACAACTAAAGGATTATTGTGAGTCGCCTGTAAAGGCGAGTTAAATAAAAAAACAATGGGAGGTAAACCAAAATGACACCTGGACAAAACTCTGAATTACAGAACACAACTCCGAAACCAGAGGACGAAACTCTAAAGGGACAGACTCCAAAGGTGGAAGAGCCTTCTTCTGTAAAGAAAGAGCCTTCTCCGGAAGAAGAACCCAAAACTCTTACCATAACAGAGGCTGAAAAGTTAGCCCAACTTGCTCGTATGGATGCTGGAAGAGCACAGAAAACGGCAGAGGATGAGAGGGATACTGCCCAAACTGCATTAGCAGCTAAGGACATAGAACTAACTGATATTGCCGAAGAGAGAGAAAAACTCAACACTCAGATTGATGAGCTTTCCAGTAATGACCCGGTAAAGTTTAACATTATCAAGAAAGACCGCGACCTTCTTTTGCGGGAGAATAAGCTCAAAACAGACATACGAACAGCAGAAGCAAAGTTGAAGACAAATGAGGAGAGGATCAAGAAGGCTGAAGACCACGAGAGAGAAATCTCTACCAATGAGATTGCTGCCAAGTATGAAGGCGGCGATGCAGCCAAACTTGTGACCTTATGTAAGACCTTCGGGGCTAACACTGTGGAGGAGATAACTAAGGTGGCCGATACCATGTGGTCAAAGAAACCACCTGAACCTGAAGACCCCAATACCACTGACACTCCGCCCCTCAAGCCTTTCTCTGGTAGGACAACTGGGGGGGGTGGATGGAATCGAGAAGAACATACTCCAACGGAAAATATAGAAGAGGGTATTAGGATACTAGAGAAAAATAAGAGAGGTTAATTCAAAATGCTAACTAAAACCCAATCTGATTATCTAAGAGCAGACCTCGTATTGGCGGAGGTCTGGGATACGATTGTCAAGGAGAGTCCACTAACTGAGGCTCTCCCATTTAAGGCAGTCAACAACGATATTATCAAATATAATGTCGAGGTAACCATGCCAACAGTAAGCTGGTTACAACCCAGGGACCAGATTACTGAAAACACCGGCACCATCGACCAGAGAATTACCAATATGTATACCGTTATCGGTGATGCCGATACTGACAAGTCCATGATTGAGATGAATCCTTTGCAGAATCCAGAAAGCGTTGACATTCAGGCAAAGGCTAAAGCAATGGCTCACGCCTTTGAGCTTGCCTTCATCATGGGGCAGACCACTACATCCAGTTCAGAAAAGGAGTTTAAGGGTTTACTGAGGATACTGGCAGAGCTGGAAAGTAAAACAACCACCGACCTTGATGGTGTCAACAACAGCCAAGTCATTACCAAATCTATTACGGGCATCACAAATCACGATAGTTCCATTGCCCTGACAATGCCTATGATGGATTGGCTAGTTGCTGCGATAAAGCCTGGGAAACCAGATGCGTTGCTAATGTCCCGAAGGATGAGAATTTGGCTCAATGCGCTATCAAGGGCATCCGGCACTAGCGGTCTCACGATGCAGGACTCTAGGCTGTTTGGTCTCACGATGATGCACTACGATGAAATCCCCATCTACATATCTGACTGGATTCCTGACAATTTACCAGATGGTTCAAGCAATGTACTGACCATCTCTACTTATGACCAGTCAGCTGCCAGGGCAAGCGGCTACGACAACAGCATTATCTTCGCCCTCAAGATTAGCGAGGAAGATGTAACCGGGCTTCAGGCTGGTAATATGAAGCATGAGAGAGAGCCCTTCGTTGAGGACTTCAACGCAATTCGTAACAGGTTCTCATGGAATGTCTCGGCAATGTGCAAAAAGAAGTTCAGCCTGGCAGCTCTCATCAACGTACTAGACGTGGCTCTAAGCTAGGTTTTTAGGGTGAACCTGGAGACTAACCCCGTTGCAATCCGAAAGGATAAGCGAAAAAGACCTGAGAGAGTGGGTCTATAATAGGCTCTCGTTACCGAGTAATGGAGGTGAAAGGTAAAATGGTAGAAACAAGAGGAATTGCAAGAGTAACACAAAAACTAATCAGCAAGGGCGGTATGTCTCTTTGGATACCAGAGCACATGACCGATACTCCTAACGCTTCTCCCCGGATTACGGATGTAGACATCTATGCCCAGACGCCTAACAAACTTTACCCGCTTGGAAGTAGCCTTGAGTTTGGCGATGGCAGGTTATCGCGCTACGGCAAGTTTGGAGCTACTTCTACCTCTGCTCCCATAGCCAGACTGGTAGTAAATGCCAATGCTTGTCCAAGTGCTGATGGCTTTGTAGGCGATGACGGCTTCGAGGGTAACCTTGTCATCGCTGGTGCTGTAGGTGATAAGTATGTGGACTTGTGGACGATATTGGGGGCATCCGGCACTGGCTATAGAACGGCTGCCAATCCATTCGCTAAGGACTTCTTTGAGGATGGTATGCTGGCAGTCTACCCTTCAGGGCATTATGTGGAGTATAGAATCTGCGGTAGTGATAAGACCGTTACTCCAAACACACGACTCTATCTTGATGCCCCGCTAAAGACTGCCCTTGTAGTAGGAACAGCTGGGGCATACGTAACAACCGGGACTCTGACTGGCTCTACTGGTGGTTCAGGTGTAACCGCCTATCCATCTCTCTACTCCCAGGCGAAGGATGGTGGCGCTGAAGGCGTGGCGTATGTTTCAGCTCTTGGTGTATGTCTTGCTTCAGGCTTCACTTCAGACTACTACGGGTGGATTCAGAGGAGAGGACGCTGTATCATCACACCGACTGCTTACTTTGGTGATACTGCTAATGAGAGAATGGCACAGTTACACAGTGACGGTACTATTGCACTCAAGGCTGCTTATGGTACTCATACTATAGGCTACCTGACCCAAAGAACTGTCAGTGGCTATGGCGACCTCGAAGTTTGGCTAACGCTGGAATAAGGAGGGCAGGATGACAAAGGAATTACTGGTTAGGCTTGGCTTAGTAAAGGAAAAACCTACATCAGTGAAACATAAGCACTCTTATCATCAGAATGGGGTCTGTGCTTGTGGTGCTGTGCGTAAGTCAAAGAAGTAAGAGAAACTGAGGGGGAGGCTGAGATATTGTCTCCCCCTCAAGGGAGAATAATGGACATAAAAGACAAGCTCACAGAACAAGATAAGCAGCAGCTCGGGTGCTTGGCGTTAGAATGTCAGGTGCTCAGTAATCTACTCAAGGAGCGCCAGGTTGCTATTGAAAATAAAGCTAAGGAGATATTAGCCAAGAATGGTCTATCCCCAGAGCTTTACGCTCTAAAGTTCAATCCCAATCAGGACTTATGGGAGGCAGACTTAAAGGAAGGGGCTTTGATTGTACCTAATCGAGAAACGAGACGAGCAATAGAAAGGGGAAACAACTGATGGCAGAATTGATACCAAGTTATAACTGGACAGACTTTCTAAAGGTAGCGAAACTCGGACAGCTCCATAGGCTAAAGAACTGCGAGATTAACTTTAACTATGGGTATCTGTTTACCTTCGTCAACGGTGCTATTGATACATCTGGCTTTCTGAGAAAGCAAACGGAATATAAATGTCAAACAGCTAACGCCATATCCGGTGAGACTTTAGATGACATACTAAAACAGGAGGTTGAAGCAAATGGATGTAAGTAAGGATAAACTTTTAAGGGATGTGTATTCATTAACCATTGCGGATGGGCGAAAGGTAGTAGCTGAGGTTGCGACAGCAGAGGCTTTGGAAAGCGCTAAGAATGTCGTAAATTTTGTCATCATAACTGCTGAGACAAATAACACTGGCATTATAACTGTAGGCGCCTCTACAGTAGTAGGTGCTGTGGGAACTAGGCGAGGCACCCCTCTTAATGCTGGGGATACTGTCAGTCTTGGTGGTGTTGACTTAAACGAGGTCTATCTGGATACCACTGTTAATGGTGATGGGGTTACTTATCTATATATTAAATAGGAGGACTTCATGGTAAAGAAACAAGAGGTCGGAAAGACCAAGGAGGATTTAACGCTCAAATCGTTTGAAAAGGACAAGGCTGAATTAGAGCAAAAAATTCAAACTTTACGAGAGCAAGTAAATAATGCCCAAGTTCAACTCTGCCGCTTCGATGGGGCTTTGGGCTATATTAATGACAATATAAAGAAGCTTAAGGAGGTGGAAGATGCTAGGTGATGCTTTAGTAACTAGAGGAAATCCCTTCTTTGGGGTTATCCAAACCGATATAGAAATTGGCAGCACAAATGCTTTCCTCTATGGCGACCCAACTACCGATACTACTTGGAGAACTATCAGAGATGGAACAAAGCTATCATTCCAAAGACGAGAGGCGTCCGCTTGGGTAGAGAAGGGATTTTTTGATACTTCCTTTACAGGTGTAGGGGTCGTACGTGCCATCGGAAATAATGCAGCATTGGAATTGGAAGACGATAGTGGAAATCTTTCTCGTATAAAGACGGGTGATTCTCAATTATGTTTAGAAGCAGACCCCGACAATGCAGTTGCGAGTACTGATATAGTGTTCAAGATAGATGGAGCTGAGGTAGGAAGATTTGAACAAGGCAAAGGATTTCAGAGCAAGAGAGGTTTTGCAACAGAGTTATGGGATGTAGCTGGTGGGAATTGGGAAACAGCAGCAATAAACACGGAATATTATAGCCCTAATCAATGTGGTGGAATCTACGGAACTATCTATAGACAATATTTTAATACAGCTTTGACCTCAACTAATCCACGACTTGATCAAGGGAGTATTGTTACAAAAATGGTGGATTATGTTCTCCATACTAAATATACAGGGAATGACCGTGGTGTGGGACACGGTAATATAACTGCTTTTGGGTCAAGTGATAATCATGCCTATCTTATGTTAAGTGGTGCATCTGGTGGCGGAAATTTGTCTTTAAACCTTGATGGTTATACAGTAATCACTGGTTGGGTTGATTATACGAAGTAAAAGGAGAAGTGGTGCAATCACAATCTTAATAACTTATGAGGAATAAAGTTAGATAGAATTAGCTTTACCACAAGGAGGCATGTCATAGCTATTGATGTTGAGGGTGCTTTAACCTGGAGGGAATTAGTCTAAATGACAGAGTTATTATTAGTAGTAATTATACTAATCCTTTTATTCCAGACGCACGCTAAGGAGAAGAATGTGGGTAAGTATGGGCGGTTGTGTGTATTTCTGGAAAAGAGAGTCCCAGAATACTTAATAAAACAAGTAAAGATATATTACCATAAGTCGATAGAAAATATAAAAAAGGTAGAGGTTGAGTAATGGCTTGGTTATCTGGATGGTCTAAACGAGTTAAACTTACTATTGACAAAGATGATATTGATGCACCTCTAACTGACTTCCCTATTTTGGTTTATATTAGTGCCTCATCAGGCAGGGATAGCGATGACATATCCTTTGTCTTTGATGAACTTCAGAATGATGCTAATCGTAAGAAGATAGCTGTCACCTTGGCAAACGGCACTACTGAATGTTATGTTGAGATAGAGAAGTGGGATGATGCTAGTGAAGAGGCTTGGTTATGGGTCAAGGTTTCTGGTGTAGATAGTATAGCTTCGGGTGCGGACACTGACCTTTACCTTTACTATGATGCCGACCACGCAGAGAACACCAATTATGTAGGAGACACCAATTCAACACCTGCTGAGAATGTCTGGGATGCAAATTTTGAAGCTGTCTACCACGGGGCGGATGGGGTGGACAATCAGCATATCTACGACTCTACGGGTAATAACAGAGACGGAACTAAAAGTGCTGCTGGTTTCCCGACCGAGGTTACGGGTGATATAGGGAAGGAACAGGATTTCAATGGAATAGATGAGTTCATTGGTTTTGGGAACATTCTAAATAAAGCTTATAATGCCCAACAAACCATTGAGGCTTACATAAAGACGGATGGTGCTGGTAGCCGAGCTATTGTAAGCAAACAGGATTGGGGTTCCCCTTATCGGGGGTATAACTTCTACTTTTCTGTAGGTCGTATTTTTTATGTCTATTATTACCATTCAACTAACCGTGTTCAAGTCCTAACAGATGCTACATATAATGATGGCACTAGGCGTTATGTTGCTTTCACAAAGGCTTCGCAAGCTGCCTCAGACATAATATTCTATGTTGATGGAGAGGTAGTTGGTAGTGCAGTCTATTCAGGGCGTGATACCTCAACTACCACAGCAAGCCCGATTGTTCCACTTGAAATCGGAGCAAGGGATAGTATGGGTTATTTCTTTGAAGATTTAATTGATGAGGTTAGGCTTTCAGATACAGCCCGTTCAGCAGCTTGGATTAAAGCCACAAAGGAAAGTTTATATGATGATTTGCTAGGTTTCGGAAGTGAGGAAGAAACAATGGTAGGTGCATTTTATCTGAAAAGTAATGCACTTGGCATCAATATAATTAAGGCAGGAGGGATATAATATGCCGACAATGGTTCCACCGCAAAAGGGAGTTGAGTATATATTTTATGTTTCCTTGATTTCGCAGGCTAATGCCAAGGTAATGCAAAATAATCCTACGCTAGCAACGGGAGACGTCTTGGTATCCACAGATGGGGGTGCTACTTCTAACCTGGATACTCTCCCAGCCGTTACTCCAGCATCTAGTGACATGGTAAAGGTGACAGTTAGTGCCACTGAGATGAATGGAGATAATATCATTATAGTCTTTTCTGATGTGGCTGGCGCTGAGTGGTGTGACCTTATGGTAAACATTCAGACCTCCGCAAAGTCACTGGACACTATTCTCCAGATACTAACGGGGAAGTGGGAGGTCACAGGTAATCAGCTTATCATGTATGGCGATGACGGGACTACCCCACTTTATACCTTTGACCTAAGCCAAGACGGAATTGCTACAGAATTTAATCCTGATTTGAGGGAGCCAGTATGATAAAGTTTGGGTTCAATACATTAGCAATGCTTACTTACGGTCTTGGCAAACGTATGCACCATGTACATATTCAAGTTATAGAAGCACCTATAATAATAACATTTAGGGACAAACCACTAGGTATTGCGGTTGAGGATGTAACAGGACCAGTATCTTTTGATGATGAAACTATCAAGATTAAGGATAGATAAATGGATGAATATTATCAGCACTCGGACATAGTTATCAGATTCGATGTCTTCAAGGATGGCAAGAAAAGCACTCCTATTAGTGCTTTGGTTCACATTTATATCCCTGATAAAGATTACCTTGGCACTGATAAGGCAACAGTTGATGGTAATGAGGTCAGGTATATTCTGAAGGGTGTTCATGTTGAAAGAGTTGGGGAATACATTTTTGTCTGCAAAGTCAGAATCAAAGAGCTGGGTGTTTATACTCATATCGTCAATGTCGATGTTAAAAAGTTACCAGTTCCAACTAAAGGCAAGGAGTAGATAGATGGCTCTAAAAACTCATGCGACTATTATAGATGATGTCCAGGATATGCTCGGTCAAAACACCACCGACTTTACCGACCCTCTGCTGACCAAGACGATAGAGCAGGCACTAGCGAAGTTTTCCAAATTTAGTCCTCTTATTGCAAAGGCAATCTTAGCCACTACTGACGGTAGCAAGAAGCTGAATATTACGGCCATTAAGAATCTTTTGTGGATTCACGGCTTGGAATACAAGGTTGATAAAACCCCTACCTCATTTACCAAGTTTACTGAGGACTACCGTAATATGCTATCAATGGAACTTCAGACTGCACCTGCTGATACAGATTCAGGTATAGATGCTAATGAGGCGATTGACGCTTCCGAGATAGGCATAGATGTTACCCCAACGGCCGCTACCGCTATTCCTGTAGGTACGATTATTAGATTTGACAATGAACTGATGTATGTTTCGGCCACCGGCACCACTTTGACTGTTGTTCGCGGCTATCTTCAGACGACAGCCACTACCCACGATACGGGCACAAGCATTTACATACCTGAACTGGCATATCTATATTGTGCTAAGATACATAAAGTACCGGCTGTCACTGATTTAGCTGGAGCTGTAGACCTTCCTGCTTCTAGCTATACTGCCGGTGTCAGAACTATTCACATTGATAATATGGGTTCTACTGATTTACTTGAGGAAGATTGGACATTCACAATAGCCTCCGATGGTACTGGAACAGTCTACAGACTAACCAAGGATACGACATTGGCCAATAATGAGGGCGATATTACTTTTGAACCTGGGCTGGCTGAGGATGTCGCAGATGGTGTTGTAGTAACCTTTGATAACTCAACCCTTGAACTACGCCTTGAACCCCTCTTTATTAACCTAGTGGCTGCTTTAGCTGCCTTCAGCAATCCTATGAAGTTGATGATTCAGGTGAATGAGGCAGGGGCAAGACTTCCAATTACCATGGGAGAATGGGCAAACAGACAGATGAACCTTATCATGCCAGAGTTAGAAGCGGAGGCTAGGAAGTATCAGAAACCAACTCCTAACTCCACTTAGGGGGTGTTATCATCAGAAGCCTAACGAGCACCTTAGAGGCTATACAAAAGCTAGGCAGGTATAAGCCTCTATTCAAATTAGAGCTTACCTATAGTGGGAGTACCAGCTACGAATATACAACCAAAACCAGTAACCCAATTAAGCGCATACACCATCCAGAAAGCACCACCAAGCAAACCACTGAGATAATAATTGGTAATGCTGACCAAGCGCTTACTGCCATAGACCTCAAAGGATACAAGGCAGTACCAAGTTGGGGTGCAACTACCAGCGTGGGTGATGAATATTCGCCATGTGCTCCACTATACGTCATAGATCAACAGAATGAGTCTTCGCAAGGTAGGTTAGTGTCCAGGCTGACTCTTGCTGATAAGCCAAATCTTCTCCACGAAGAGAAGGCGGTCGACAAATATATTCCTGCTACTGATGACACAAAAACGGTCAAGACTTTAATTAGGCAGATACTTGGTGACACTGGGGTTAGTCCCCTTGCCTCCTACATGTTTTACCCCGGGCACGATGTAGTTTTTGATAGCGAAGATAGCCTGATTGATACGTTTATACCCAAGGAAAGTTTCAGGATAGCCATTGAGGATAGACGATGGGGCAAGCTAGGTGAACTCCTGAATTATACTGGTTGCGTCAAGCGGTTTGAAGATGATGGAGACCTTCACATCCTTGTACCTACCATATCCGGGTCAAGTTATGATTATGAGTATGAACTCCTAGCTGCTGGTGAGCATACCTTTTTCAATAAGACCCTTAGAAAGCGCCTGATTATGCCTAACTATATCACAGTCAGGTCTTACTTTACTGATAGCTCTTTCTATGTAGGAACTGCCTTTGACACCACTTCCTTTATTGAGATTGGCTACAAGTTTGAAACTAAGGAACTTAGATTAGTCAGTGATGCTCAAGCTGAAGCTAGAGGTGATGCTCTCTTGGGTAAGTAGAAATTAGCGGCAGAAGCCGGTGCTGGTTTTTTACCAATGAATTTTGGTGCTGAAGTACATGACTTTGTAAAGGTTACGGATTCCCGATTAGGTCAGAATAGGGAAGGTAATATCTCATATATAAGGTGGTTCTGGAAAGAAGGCTCAGAGTCAATAATGGAGTTCCGGTTCGGTAAGCTGGGAGCCGGAGTAGCCGGTACAGCAGTCGCCACAACCGGAGGTCAGCTAAACTTTCAGCCACAGATTGATGCCCTGCTTGATGTAATTAACCAACTAATAGCCTGGATAAACGCTCATGGCGGCACTGACCACAATAGCTTTACTTTCATTCATATGTTTGATGTTGCAGGCAATCATGTGGGAACGATTGGTACTGCTACCGATACGGTCTGGCTTGCAGCCGTACAAACTGCTACTAACTTATATTCTTAG
>SDBV01005301.1_pt1 | contig 18244 bp, 16 predicted proteins | sample 2277081 | NCBI WGS metagenome assembly SDBV01 (sample SAMN10402039, study PRJNA504765) | marine sediment metagenome | isolation source: marine sediment core GS10_PC15, 223 cmbsf | place: Arctic Ocean: Southern Knipovich Ridge | collected 2010 | reverse complement strand
CAAAATCTCTTGAGATCATAGCAAAGGCTTGCCAAAGTAGAATATGATTCTCTAATAGTAAAATAGCCAAAACAAAGTAGACAAAAAATTTATCCATTGCAGGGTCTAAATAAGCTCCAAATTTCGATGCTGATTTATATTTTCTTGCAAAGTAGCCGTCTATACTATCTGTAAACATAGCTAAAACTATAGCAATTATCCGAATATAGATATTTTGCCAAAAAAACAGCAATGCTAAAGGAATCCTTACAATGGAGAGAGCATTTGATAAGGTTATCATGTTTTGTGTTTTCGCTTTTTTCTCTTATAGTACCAAATGAAACCAATTATAGTAAAAATAAACAAAATAAAGATTAGCAAATTAAGTTTTTTTAGATAATTAAATAGTGCTGTGTGGTTTTTTCCAAGGCTAAAAGCTATATAAAAAAGAACGCTATTTGAAACAAAACATGCAATTCCATCGCTAATTGCGAATTTTACAAATTTCATCTTTGTCATGCCGGCTGTTAAAAAAAGGCAGTTTCTAACACCAAATGGAATGAACCTTCCAATCAAAAGAGTAAAAAACCCATATTTTTTATAAAAAAGTTTTATTTTGGCTAGTTTTCTTTTGGGCACAGTTTTTTTAAACCATTTGATCTTCCATAGCTTGAGTCCAAAAAGCCTTCCTATCCAATAAACCATCCAATCAGATATATATGCTCCTAAAAAAACAGCTCCAAATAATAGAAAAACATTTTCAGGGACAACCTTTGCAGCTAGAATAGCGCTTATTATAATCAGAAAATCTTCAGGTATAGGAAGATTGAATCCAGCTAAGATAAACGATCCAAAGATGATCCAATGAGCATTTTGGGCATTTGCAAAAATAAAATCTATAATCTGTGACATAATATAACTGTTTTGGAGTTCTAATTCTGTAATTAATATAAATGTAATTATATTTAAAGGGAAAAGTTAAAAATAATTATATTCTAATTAAAACAAATCAACTAAGTCGTTGGTAGTTAATTATTTTTTTACTTTATCTTTTTTATTGGCTTCAGCAAAAGGAAAGTATTTTTTTAACTCTTCTTTACCCAATTTGTCTGTAACTTGCGTAGATACTTCTTGCAGGGTAATTTTTTCTTTATGTGACATTAAGGAGTTAAATCTTTTACCTAAGGCTACAACAGATATTAGCCATATACCTAATATAATTAGAAATAATAGCGCTATATATGGGGCAGAGGCGCTCAAGGTAGCAAATATAATTATAAACCCTTGAGTTATAATAGATCCCGAGGATTTTCCAAGTCTTGACCCAACTCCATCTATTGCAGCTTTACCCTTTCTTCTAGAGCTTTTATCTAAAGGTATAAAAGCAATCTCCTTTGTTGCATCGAAAAGAGTGTATTTAGATGCACGGCTCAGTGTGTTTTGCATCGTTCCGAAAAAGACGCTCAAAATAAGAGGAGTAGAGCCAAAAAAGCTAGCAAATTTTAGAGCTGAAGGCGTATCCCTATATAAGAAGAATGTAAAGAAACAGACCCCAGTAACCAAAACAACTATAGGAGTAATAAGTGCGCTAAATGCCCAACTAAATTTTCTTAAAAAATTACCTGACAAAAATAGGGCAACAGGAGTCGCTATTAAGCCAGTATAGATCATAACATGTCCCATATACGCATTGAAATCTTGGGGATTGGGACATAGAGATTTTACTTGGTTTTTCCAAACAACTTCTACTATATGTGTTGTCAAATTATATGATAAAACTATCAAAGCTATGAATAGTAAATATTTGGATCTAGCTAAATAAGAAAAACTTTTTTTGAGAGAAATTTTTTCTCTTGGTTTTTTTACCTGAGAAATTGTAGGTTCATCTACATTTATTGCCTTTTTATTTATATATCTAAAAAGTCCAATTATTAAAAGGCCAGTAATTAAAACAGTTAAATTCATGAATAAAACAGATTGTTCCCACGCATCCTTGCCGTATGGAATGAAATTAAAAAATCTTTTACTTGAAAAAAGAACAGCAACTTCTCCTGAGAGGATTCCGGCAATATTAGCCCCAACTCCAAACAGGGAATAAAACCTTTTAGCTTCGTGGACTGTAGTTACTTCATTTGCAAATCCCCAAAAGCATACGGTCAAAATAGCTGTTCCCCAAAGCTCTGCCATGACATAAAATGAGGTTAAAGTCCAATGCCTGATCATGGAAATAAAGCCATTAAACCCTTGAGGGAGAGTGCCTTGCATCTGATCTGCTAGGTTATATGGGTGTATAAGATCTCTTAATGGATACAATATAAAGGTAAATAAAGAGAAAAACCCTAAAAAGATTGCCATCATATAGTAAAAAACTTTTTCAGTAGAATATTTATTTGAAAGCTTCGTGAAGATATAGGTCATCAAAAGAGCCATGGGCAAAATAGCCCAAACCTTAATAAATGGAATAGCTTCTGCTCCAGAAGATGGCGCTGTAATTACTAATGTATCTTTAACAGCTCTTAAAACGTTGTAGTTAAAAGCTATCAAGAAAAATATTAAAACCATTGGTATGAATTTTTTCAGCTCACTTGAATGAATAGGCCATAAAAAAGTGCGGACTTTACCGAATTTAAAAGTGGTAGACATTAGTTTTTACCAATTATTTTTTTGCACATAAAACTATAAAGGAGTAATTGTAAAAGATTTTTTTCAACTCTTGCTAAAAGCAAGATTTGTTTTATTTGAGACACTGATAGCCTTTTGAAATCTTTGATGAGCTTATTGTAACTAATTTAAGATATTTTGCAAAGTAAGAAAAAAGAAAAAAAATCTCTTTATTTTGTGCATATAAATTAATTTAAATTAAAAATTTTCAATAAGTATTTTTTTTATAAGTCTATTAAAAAATTTAGTCTAAAAAATAATACTTCGATTCTTTTTTATTGCTGAAAATTTAAAGATTACTGATGTTAAAACCACACTTAAAATAGGTTAAGTGGTTGATTATAAATGTTTAACTATTTACATGAAAAAGCCTTTTTACCTTTTTGTGTAAGAATATTTTTATTCAAAAAAAAGACACATTGGGCTTCGCTTTTTTTAGAAAGCGGAGGAAAATGTATAGAATTATTTTTTATCACTTAAAGCTTCAATACCAGGCAGTGAGCCAAGTTCAATATATTCTAAAGATGCTCCGCCGCCTGTAGATAAATGAGAAAATTTATCTGCAATTCCTAGTTTATTTATTGCTGCAATTGAATCTCCACCACCTACAATACTTATACAATTAATTTTAGAGACTTCTTTTGCTATTTCATTTGTACCTTTTGCAAAATTATCAAATTCAAAAACTCCAAGCGGGCCATTCCATAAAATTGTTTTTGCATCTTTTAAAAGACTTGAAAACTCTTTAATTGTTTTGGGTCCAATATCCATTCCTTCGAAATTATCCGGAATGTTTTCATCAGTATTTATAATTTGAGTTTTGGCATCATTTTTAAATTCATCAGCTACAACTATATCTAGCGGAAGATGCAATGAAACTTTTTTTTCATCACATTTTGCCATTATTTTTTGAGCCTCTGTTACAAAGTCCTCTTCATATATGGATTTTCCAACACTTAAATTTAGAGCCTTTAGAAATGTATATGTCATAGCTCCTCCGATAAAAATGGCATCAACTTTATCGATTAAGCTATCTATCACTCCAATTTTTGTAGATATTTTTTTACCACCAATTATTGCATAAAAAGGTCTTTTGGGATTTTTAATAGCTTTTCCTAAAAAAGAGATCTCTTTTTTTAATAAAAATCCCATGAGTGATTTTCCTGGAAAGTATTTGGTAATTGTATATGTAGATGAGTGTTTTCTATGAGCTGTTCCAAAAGCATCATTTATATAAATATCTGCGAGTGATGCTAAGCTTTTTGCAAAATTAGGATCTTTTTCAGGTTTTGTCTCAGCTTCATGAAATCTTAGATTTTCTAAAAGTAAAATTTCTTTTGGCTTTAAACTTTTAGTTAAGTTTTCAACTTCAGGGCCTATGCTATCTGGGGCCATTTTAACTTCAAGTCCAAGAAGTTCTGATAGCCTTTTTGCTACAATTTTTAGAGATAGTTTTGGATCTTTTTTACCTTTGGGTCTACCTAAATGAGACATAAGTATCAAAGCGCCATTATTATCTAAAACATATTTAATAGATTGAAGAGCGGCTTTAATTCTTGTGTCATCTAAAATCTTATCGTCATCAGTTAGAGGTACATTAAAGTCTACTCTCATTAATACTTTTTTATCTTTTAGATCAAAATCAGTAATTGATAACTTTTTCATAAAAAAACCTATTTTTTATTCTAATTTGATTTTTCATGAAACTTTAATTTTGAGTAAAGAAATAAAATTGATTCTCTAGGATTTGGTTCGCTTTAAGATATTTCATATTTATAATTACAAGTTTTCATTTGATGAAAAAAGATTGTTTTTAAGCTATTTTGTAAATATTTCAAAAAAATTATAGAACATGAATCAAAGTTAAAAACCGTTGACATAAAAAAATTATGAATTTAAATTTTTTATTAAAAAAAAGGATTTTTAATTTATGAAAAAACAAAATATTGGCAAAAATATCCTTGATACTCATGGTTATTAGTGCATCGATGTTATTTGCTCTGCCTAGTCTTACTTACGGTGCAAATAAATTTTATTCCTTTATCGGAAAGAACTTAGAAGGATATTATTCTCAATGTGGACAAGATAAATATTTACATGAAAATTTATTTAAAAATAAAAAAAATGGAATATTTATCAAATAGTGCAGATAACGTGAAGTGTTCTCGTATTAAAACGGATTCGACTGGACAAAATGTTAATGCTATTTGGTATATCTCTAGTGGTTCTGAAAATATGGAGCAGATAACTGAGTCTTCAAATTATGGTATAACATGGGGAACTCCTCTAGCATCAATTGAAAATTTTCAAGAAAAGCTAGAGCTTCCTGTAGGTCCGGTAATAGATACAGGTTTATCTAAAAAATATGCTTATGGAGTTTGGTTTGATGGTGCGGGAAATGATTATTTAGCACAATATTCTGACAAAGTTATTCTTAGAGATGGGATGTATCTTGAAGTTTTTTGGAAGAGCTATTCCACTATTAATATTTTGAAAAACAAGTATTTAAATGGCATATATTGGAATGCAGTTACGGGAGCTGTAAGCTATAGAGTATATGAAAATTCCAGGAGTAATTTAATATATGAGGGAACGAATCTTCAATATTTTGATCAACACATGTTTATAAAGCAGGAAAAGGCATATTTAATTACATGGTTAGATAGAGAGTTTGTTGAAAGTAACCCAGCTCAAATAGTGATTCCATAATTTAGAAAGGTATAAATTGAAAAGAAACGAGAGTTAAATACAGGATAGTGTTTTTTTAAAGACTGGAAAAAGGGTTAGATGCAGTTTCAAAACTTGTTTTTTTCTTGCGAGCATTTATTGCTAATCTAATGGAGAATAAAAGGTCCTGATCAAAATCTTTACCGGCTGCCCACTTTAAATATTCAATTGGGATTTCAGAAAAAACTCTTCCTTTGTGTTTACCAAGCGGCATTTTTTTTAGTGCTATTGGTTTTTCTAATCTTTTTAGCATCTGATTAGTTGTCGTAAATGGAGTTGATAGCTTTTTAAAAACTTCGATATTTGCTTTAACATCGTTTAAGGCTCTATGTGCGCCTTCCAAATCAACGTTGAAATGTTTAGATAATTCTTTTAAAGAGTTAGAAGGACTCTCGCCGTAGAGCCTTGCAAGTCTTAGGGTGTCTATAGAAGTAGCATCATATATTTTGCAGGGAATTTGATCTCTTTTTGTTGCTGCATAGACAATATCGATATCAAATTTTATACCATGGCCCATAATAATGTGAGAGTTTATAAATTTTAAAATATCTGGTAGAACCTCTTTGATTTTTGGTTTTCCTTTTACCATATCATCGGAAATATTATGAATAATTTGAGAGGGTTTAGGAATTTCAACTTCTGGATCTATTAAAGTAGAAAATGTTTCTAAAACTTTATCGAATGTAAATTTAACTAGAGCGATCTCTACGATTCTATCATTTGATGGATCTAAACCTGTCGCTTCTATATCTAAGCAAACAAAAATATCTTGGTTAAGTAGGGTCATAATTTAAATGTACTTTTTTAGCTTATTTAAAAGCGTTTGTTATTTCAATTTCTCTTTCATTTTCGCTTTGGTGCGATATTTTTACGAAAGTTGTATCTTTTGGTAAAATATCTAAAATATTTTCAGACCATTCTATTAAACATACTCCGGAGCATGAAAAATACTCTTCAAACCCATGTGAGTAAAACTCGTTTTTGTCTTTTATTCTATACAGATCAAAGTGATAAACTGGAATTTTCACATCATAGATGTTTAGGTAAACAAAAGTTGGGCTATTTACATTGATATCTTTTTTCTCAGATAGAGCTTTAACGATCCCTTTAATAAAAGTTGTTTTTCCAGATCCTAGATCTCCTAAAAAGGCAACTATAGAACCCTTTCTAAGATTTTTAGATAGATCCATACCTACTTTAATAGTTTCTTCAGAAGAAGAGGTAATAATTTTTTTTATTTTAGCCATTTTTCTAGATATTTCTCAAACTCTTGAAATTTAGAGATAGCTTCTACAAAAGCTTTAATCTTATCTTCAGTAAGCTGCTCTTGGATGAAATCTAAAAATTTTTGTTCAATTTCATACTTATTTTGATTTTGAACTTCAAACAAAGTAAAATATTTAATACTAGTTTTTTTGAAATCTTCAATAATAGCTTTTTTACTATTAAATAGTTTTCCTGTAATGCCTGATGAGTAAACAAGTTTCGAAACAGATGCTTTTCTTGGTTTAATATATTTTTTTATAATTTCAGGATCTTCAGAGACGTAAAATCTTTTGACTCTTAGACCTCCAATCCTTTCTTTGTTTTCAGGACATTTAGAGATCCAATCATATATTGCATCTTGAGGATTTGGGTGAGTATTATCACCAAAAACTTTTCCTGTAAAGGGGCATATATAGATTTTTTTAGTGTGTGCGTTTACGTTTTGTTTGCCAAATTGAATTTTTATCTCAGTCTCTCTAAAGAGTTTACCCTCTTTTTCTAGAGTTTCTAAAAGGTTGTCTAAACTTTGATATATTGTTTTGTTTCTAATAAAGAGTACTGGTTTTAAAGCAAATTTTTTCTCTACATAGAAAAGATACGTTAAAATAAGATCTGTTTTTCTTGTGCTTTTCAAGAATTTTAAAGTTTCTTTTTGAATTTTTTCACTTATTTGCATTTTTCCCTCTATAGATTGCATGGCATTTTTTTGGTTGATATTCAAATTTAATATGTTAGCTATATTTTGGCAAGTTTAAAACAAAGTATATCAATCTTATTATAAATATAAATATAACTTATTATTTGAAGCTATAATATTGTTTAATTTTAGTTATGTTAATAATAGAGTAAATTAATGTTGCTTTTGTATATAAAAAATGTTACTTTATTAAACACATAAATAAAGATGAACTTATTAATTTTTAAGGAGAAAAAATGTCTATTGATATCCAAAAAAATATTACTAAGAAGAAAAATAATATAAAAAAATATTTGGATTTTACATTTGAAAATTTGCAAATTGAAGGATACGAAGCTGTTTATAAAATTACAAATGAGAAAACTAACCTTTTAGCGATTATTGCAATGCACGATACAACGCTGGGCACTGCTCTTGGCGGCACTAGAATTGCAAAGTATAAAAGTTTTGATGATGCTTTAACAGATGCACTTCGCTTATCTAAGGGAATGACTTATAAAGCGGCGATGTCAGAAGTTGGTTTAGGTGGAGGGAAGAGTGTAATTGTTATTAAAGATAATAAAGATAAAACAGAAAAACTTTTAAAATCCTTTGGTGAAGCTGTTGCTATTTTAGATGGTAAATATGTTTGCTCTGAAGATATGGGATGTACTCCAAAAGAAGTTATGGTTATTCATGAAAAAACTAAATATGTTGTAGGCCTGCCACATGAAAAAAGTTCAGGTAATCCTTCTAAATTTACAGCCTGGGGAGTTTTTAAAGGAATTCTAGCAACTTTAAAAAAACTATATGGTTCTGCTTCAATAAAAGGTAAAACAATAGCTATTCAAGGAATGGGCAGTGTTTCCCATTATTTGATTGAACATCTATTTTGGCAGGGTGCGGATATTATTATAAGTGATATTGATGAGACAAAATTAAAAAAATTTGCAAACGTTGCAAAAATTGTAAAAGCAGAAGATATCTATAAACAACCCTGTGATATTTTTGTTCCCTCAGCTATTGGAGGAACGATAAATGATGAAACAATAAAAGATCTGCAATGCAAAGCTATTTGCGGCGCTGCTAATAATCAACTTTTAGAAGATAGGCACGCTCAGGCTTTAAAAGATAAAAATATTTTATATGCTCCTGATTTTGTTGTTAATGCGGGAGGATTAATTAACGTATCTTTTGAATTGGATAGAGAGGGGTACTGCCCGATAAAATCTAGAAACAAAATCGATAACATATATACATCGATATTAGAAATTTTTAAAATAGCTGAACAAAATGATATCACAACTAACGAAGCTGCAATTAAATTAGCGCAATTTAAAATGAAATCTGGTATAGGTAGAAGGGCAGATAAATTATATTTTCATCATACAAAAGAAAATGATTAATGGATTATTAATAGATTTTTTACAAAATAGATTAACTGAAGCGATTTTAAAAAGCTTTGAAGGTAGTCTAACTACAAAAGATGCTCTAGCAGATATCGCGATCTGTTTAGATGAAAACTTTGGGCATTATCAATGCAATAGCGCTTTAAAACTTGCCAAACTCTTAAAAGAAAATCCTAAAAAAATTGCTGAGACAATAATTTCAAATATCGACTTATTAGAAGATGAAAAAGAAATTTTCTCTGAAATTAAAATAGCAGGGCCTGGTTTTATAAATCTAAAACTTAATAGTGATTTTTTAGCCTGCGTTTTAAATAAAAATCAATTCGATCCAAAGCTTGGAATTAAAAAAATTATAAAACCAAAAAAAATTATCGTTGAATTCTCATCTCCAAATATTGCAAAAGAATTGCACGTTGGTCATCTAAGGTCCACAATTATTGGAGATAGCATTGCAAGACTTTTCGAATTTCTAGGTGAAGATGTTTTAAGATTAAATCACGTAGGGGATTGGGGAACTCAATTTGGAATGCTTATCCACTACTTAAAAAGTCATCAACCAAAAATTATATCAAAAGAAAAAAAAGCAGATCTAACTACTTTAACCACTTGGTACAAAGAGGCAAAAAAACTCTTTGATGAAGACCCGGATTTTAAAAAGAAATCTCAACTAGAGGTTATAAATCTTCAAGCTAAAGAAAAAACAGCAATTGAGGTTTGGGAGATCATTTACGACGTATCTAGAGAGGCTTTTAATGAGATATATAATTTATTGGATATAAAAATAACAGAGAGAGGAGAATCTTTTTATAATGATGATCTACCTCTAATAGTAAAAGATTTAGAGAAAAAGGGATTAATAAAAGAATCTAATGGAGCTAAATGCGTTTTTATAGAAGGTTTTAAAAATAGAGAAGGAAATCCTCTTCCTATTATGGTTCAAAAATCAGATGGGGGATATAACTACGATACAACTGATATTGCAGGATTTAAACACAGATGCGAAGTAGAGAAAGCTGATAGAATTATTATCGTTACAGATTCAGGGCAAGCGCTTCATTTTCAAATGATCTATCCTCTAGTTGTTAAAGCTAAATATTTAGATCCAAATAAAACCAAATTCGATCACGTAACTTTTGGAGTGGTTCTCGGTGAAGACAAGAAAAAGTTTAAAACAAGATCAGGAGAAACTGAAAAGCTAATAGATCTTTTATATAAAGCTGTAGACCATTCAAGAAAAATTCTAAAAGAAAGGTTAAAAGATTTAGATAAAAAAACTTTAGATGAATACGCAATAAATTTAGGTATTAGCGCTATAAAATATGCAGATCTATCCAATCATAGAATAAAGGACTACACGTTTTCTTATGAAAAAATGTTGTCACTCGAGGGCAATACTGCAGCATTTTTATTCTATTCATACGTTAGAATTCTCTCCATTAAAAGAAAAGTGAATGAAAATATTGAAAAGCTACTCAAAACAGATGAAATCGAGCTAAAGCATCCATCTGAGGTGTCTTTGGGATTTCATTTGATTAGATTTGCAGAAGTTTTAGAGCTAATGGCAAGAGATCTTCTGCCTAATAGGCTAACCGATTATTTATATGATCTAGCAACAAAATTTAATGTCTTTTTTAGAGATTGCAAAGTAATGGATGCTTTAGAGCAAAACTCTAGACTTCTTCTATGTCATATGACTCAAAAAGTTTTAAAAGCTGGCTTTGATATCTTAGGGCTAAAACCTTTAGATAGAATGTAAGCTGCTTAACATAAACTTGTTAGTTTATTCCTGAGAGCAGATTGTTTTATAAAAAATTATTTGATTTTAATGGCAGTTTAATGGCATAATAATGGCAGTTTAATGGCAAAAAGGTTGAAAAATGTTTAAACCAAAATTTCAGATTTCACCTAAAATGGCAAAATCTTTAATGCAAATTGAGAGTTTAAAAGAGAGCATTACCCATCTTCCTATTACTACTAGCGTTTTATTGAGCCTTAGAGAAACAGCCAAGCTTAAATCAACTCATTTCTCCACAATGATTGAGGGAAATAGGCTAACGCAAAATGAAGTAAATTTAACTATAAAAAAATCCAAGCGTATACGAGATAGAAAAAGAGACGAAAAAGAAGTAAAGGGATATTTCATTGCTTTAGAAATAGTTGAAAAAATTGCTAAACAACAAAATCAAATAAATGAAAAAGATATTAAATTATTGCATGCTTTAGTTATGGGAGGAGGAAAAAAAGGTGTAAAACCATCTGCTTATAGAGATGGGCAAAATGTTATTAGAGATAGTAGAATAAATGCGATTGTTTATTTGCCTCCTGAAGCTAAAGATGTAGCTCGTTTGATAAAAGATTTAGTCGATTGGATAGAAAAATCTATTAAAAATTTTCCTATTCCAATTGTTGCAGCTATTGCGCATTATCAGTTTGCTACTATTCATCCTTATTATGATGGTAACGGTAGAACGGCAAGATTATTAGCTACCTTAATTATGCATATCTGGAAATATGATCTGAAAGGACTGTATTCTTTAGATGAGTATTATGCTGAAAACTTATCTGGTTATTATGAGGGTTTAAATGTAGGGCCTTCGCATAACTATTATTTAGGAAGAGAAAAAGCTGATATTTCTAAATGGGTTGAATATTTTTTAGAAGGTATGGCGTATAGTTTTAATAGAATCAAAGAGCAAGCTAAAAAAAGCTCCATTAAAGGCCTGCAAGATAAATCAAAACTCTTAAATCAATTAGATGCTCGTAAAAGAATAATATTAACATTTTTTCAAGCAAATACAAATTTAACATCAAAAGATGTTGAAGAATTTTGTAAATTGCAACCAAGGAGTGCTCGAGCTTTATGTGAAAAATGGGTGGAGGAGAGTTTTATTAATATAAGTGATCTATCCAAAAAAAACCGAAAATATCAACTTGCTTCTAAGTATAAAAAATATTTGGACTAGTTCTCTAAGAAATAATTTAATTTCTTAAACTCTTTTTAAGGCCCTTATCAGTTTAAAAAAAAAGTTAGTTATTTAAAAATATTAGTTTTTTTTACCTAAAAGGTAAAAAAACTATGAGAAAATTGACATGAAAAGTTAAAAAATTTACATTTTTTTAACTTTTGAATAATTCAGAAAAATCAATAACATGAGCAAAAAATCTATCCTCTTTTATTTTTGGAGATACGCCATTTACATGAATGAGCACTGGTTTTATAGAATAGCCTTTAGGAATGGTTAATCTTTTAACTTTTTCTTTTACTTCTTCAATTGTAGAGCTGGGAATATGATTTTTTGAAAACTTAATTTCACATATATATATGCAGTTATAATAGGTTTGAATCATAAGATCTATTTGACAGCCTTGCTGCATCTTGGTTTTTTTTTGAAAAAAAGGACCGTTTTGTTGAACTTCTTCTAAAGGTATATTTAATTTATTACAAAGTGAGAGAAAATTATTGAGTACTAAATTTTCAAATTGCAATCCCATGATAGAAGACCAGTTTGGAAGAGTTGTTACACTTCTTTTTTGAAAGAGAGATTCAGAAATTTGTTTTTTGTTAGGAAAGATCATTTTCAAATAGAATCTAATATAATTATCACTTAGCCGAAAATAGCTCAAATTAGATGTTGAGCCTGTTTTAATACTCCAAAGGTGATTGCGTGTAACAAATCCAGCTTGGATGAGATCATTCATATAATTTAAACAAGCGCCACTTGGTTGAACTTCTAATACTTTATATATCTCTGATAGAGTTGCAGGCTTTTCAGCTAAAAATTTTAATATTTTACTATAAATTTCATTGCGTTTTGCAAAAAGATCATTAAAAATACGATCAAATTCATTAAATAAAAGTCCTTCTCTACGAAAACAAAGTCGATGAATATTTTCTTCAGCAGTTTGAGTTGAAATAATTTCTTCTAAATAACGGGGAACGCCACCTGTTACAGCGAGCGCTTTAAAAACTTCATAAGGAGCAATATTTCCCTCTTGATCTTTCCAAAATTTAAGACAATCGGATAGAGGCATTTCTCGAATAATTAAATCTAAAGAAATTCTGCCAACAAAGCCTGTATTGCTTAATATATTTTTTTCAATCCAACTAGAAACCGAACCACAAAGAATCAAAAGAAGTTTAGAGTTTTTTGAAAATCTAAGATCCCAGGCATTTTTTAGCTTTCCTAAAAAATCAGGATCTTTTGACCCTATCCAAGAAATTTCATCGAAAACTATGATGACTCGATCTTTTTTGACAGAATTTTCTAGAGTCCAAAATAAATCTCCCCAATCATCGGATCTAGGTAGTGGGATTTGAAGTTCTCTTTGCATCTGTCTTGCAAATTCTTCTCTTTGGCTTTTATCTGTAGTCTCTGGAGAAGGGGGAAGCCCCGCAAAAAAAATAGTACGCATTCGTGAGCCAAATTCGACTATTAATCGACTCTTTCCTATTCTTCTTCTCCCTCTTATCACAATCAAGCTAGAGGTCTGTTTTTTCAAAACTGATTGGAGGGATTCAAGCTCTCTTTTTCTGCCTATAAAACGAGTCATTTTCTATCCTTTTTAAAAAGTTAACTAAAAAGTTCATATCATAAAATCCAAAAAAACCTAATTTTATGATATCAAAATTATAATAAAATCATATCATAAAATCAAGAAAACTCATTTTTATGATATGAAATCTGCTTGAAAATCATATCATAAAATTAAGAAAACCGATTTTTATGATATGACATTAAATAGCCAGTTTCTTAAATCGCTAATAATAAGATACTTACTAAAGAGCGATCTTTAAGCTTTAGGTTCTTTATAATAAGTAGCTTAGGGCAGGTTAATCTCTAAATAATTAATATTAAGTTGCTTAAGATTAATTATTTTAAATCAGTGATTTGCTTTTCTTGTTTGGAATTTCCCTAACATATTTAGGAACCATATAACCGGAGAGATTCTCATGCAACAGTTTTATTAATTCTTTGCCTTTTTTTATTGGAACTTCAAAATGCTTGGATCCTTCTACCTTATCTAGCTGATGTAAATAGTATGGGACAACTCCCGTTTCAATTAGCTTTAGATTTAAATTTTTCAAAGTTTCAAAATCATCATTGATGCCTTTTAGTAAAACGCTTTGATTGAAGAGTAAAATATTTTGCTTTTTTAATTTTTGAATAGCTTTTATAACAGATGAATCGATCTCTTTTGGGTGATTAATATGGAAAACAAAAATGATTTGCTTTTTCATATTTTTTAAAATTTTCAAAAAAATTTGATCTATTCTTTTAGGATCTGAGAGTATATATCTTGTATGGAATCTTATAATTTTTATGTGAGGGATTTCATCTAACTTTTTAAGTAATGATTCTAGAGAAGGGTTACTCAGTGTGAGAGGGTCTCCTCCACTTAAAATAATCTCTGTTAGAGTTTTGTCTTTTTTTATTAAATCGATCTCTTTATCAAAGTTTTGATTAGACGACCTTTCAAAATGTTTTCTAAAGCAGTACCTGCAATGCATAGTGCAAGCATTTGTTGTGATTAAAAGAGCTCTAGAATTATATTTTTTTAAAAGTTTTGATCTTTTGAATTGTTTTTCACATAAAGGATCTTTTATATATTCAGGGTTTTTAATAGTTTCATCAATTAGTGGAACGAATTGCTTGAAAATTGGATCTGATAGATCATTTTTTTTGATTTTTTTAGCTAAACTATATGGTAAAAGAAGGGGGAAATCAGATCTTAATAAAATTTTTTTTTGATTTTTTTTATCTATCTTTAAAAATTTTATTAATTTATTTATATTTGTGAAAGATTTTGGCATTTTTTATTTCTAAAATTTTATAAACGTTATAAATATATAAAAATTATAAAAAGAAAATAAATAAAGATCAAATAATAATATCTATTTAAACGTATTCTTTATTTAAGGTTTTTTTCAAGATATCTAAATTTTTGGGATTGTTATTTTCAATTTTTTCAATGTTTGCACCTAAAGATTGAAGCTTTTCAATGATATTTTCATAACCCCTATCTAAAAAGCTTTTTTGCTCAATTACAGTAATTCCATCTGCTAACAAAGCTGCCATAACGTATGCAAAACCAGCTCTAAGATCTGGAATTTTTATATCCTTAGTTATTAAATTGCTTGGTCCCTTCACTACTAAAGAATGCTTATGATTCAATGAGTTGAATCTACATTTATTCGATCCTAAACATTTTGTGAAAAGTTCAATATCAGCTCCCATCTCTTTTAGGGTTTTAATATAGCCAAATCTATTTTCATAGACTGTTTCATGTAAAACGCTAGATCCATTTGTTTGAGTGAGTAGTACGACAAAAGGTTGTTGCCAATCTGTCATAAAACCTGGATGAACATCTGTTTCAATATGAAGATTACCCTTTAATTCTTTGTCATAGAAAAACTCAATACCATCATTTTTTATGTTAAACCCAGCCTGAACTTCTCTTAGTTTATTTAAAAAAGTTATTAAATGTAGATGCTCAGCCCCTTCAATAAAAATTCTTCCTTTTGTTGCAATAGTAGCTAAAGCGTAGGATATAATTTCATTTCTATCAGGGATAACATAGTGCTCTACTTCATAAAATTTATTAGACTCTTCTATATGAATTGTTCTATCTGTATCTATAAAAATATTAGCACCAAGCTTTTGTAAAAATAAAATAAGATCAACAATCTCTGGCTCAATTGCAGCGTTTTTTATAATGGTTTTTCCTTTTGCTCTAATCGCTGCTAAAATAGTATTCTCAGTTGCTCCAACAGATGGATATGCAAGTTTAATTAATGTTCCTTGTAATCCAATATTTGCTTTTGCAAAATATGTAGCCTCTTTTTTATCTTCTCGATAGCCAACTGTTGCACCGAGCTTCTTTAAAGAATCCATATGAAAATCAAGAGGTCTAGATCCTAGATCGTCCCCACCAACAGTTGGAACAATAATTTCTTGGTTAGTTCTACCAAGAAGCGCTCCTATCATTAAAATGGGTATTCTATTAGCTCCTGAAAATCTCTGGGAAATTTTTAAATTTTTTAGTTCTTTTGTCTGAACTTCCATTATGTGTTTTTCTCTATCCCATAAAACTTTCATTCCAATTTCTTTGCAAAGAGCTACGGTTATTTCAACATCACCAATATTTGGAACATTATGGAAAATACATTTCTTATCAGAGATTAAAGAGGCGACAAGAAGTTTTGTCATAGCATTTTTTGCCCCTTGAGATTTTATTCTACCATTTAGAGAAATTCCACCTTTAATCTTTAAAGAATCTATATCCATAAAAAACTCATTTTTTTTGTAAGTGTAGCTGATGTTTTTTAAATTTTCAAAACAATAATGTTTTAAAAAAAATCAAAAACATCAAATAAATCATTATTTATGGCATAATCATATCTAAAAAAATATATGAATAATAAATTCCCTCTCTATAGAACTGGTATCGGACAAGACTCTCATAGGTTTTTATCCGATGAATCTTCAAAACCTTGCATAATTGCAGGAGTTTTGTTTGAAGATGTGCCAGGCTTGGCGGCTGACTCTGATGGCGATGTTGTCTTTCATTCTATTTGTAATGCAATTACTTCTCTAAGTGGAGTTCCAATCTTAGCCACAATTGCAACAGATCTCTGTTTAAATAGTGGAATTACAGATTCCAAAGTTTATTTAGAAAAAGCTATGATAAGTTTAAAAACACAAGAAATTGTGCATGTAGCTATTTCTATAGAAGCTCAAAGGCCTAGAATCCAAAAAAAAATAGGTCAGATGAAACATAAAATTTCAGAGATTTTAAACTTGGAAATTTCTCAAATAGGAATAACAGCAACATCAGGAGATGGTCTCACTGATTTTGGTTGCGGAGATGGTATTCAAGCGTTTTGTATTATTACTTCTGTTGAAGTTTGATCTTTTAAAAAGAATAAATTTTTAATAAATATCTTTTAAATAGCGCTTTTCTCTTATTAAAGATTTGAAAAAAGCTCTAGATTCTTCTTTAGAAAGATTTCCTTCTTGAGTAAATATATTTTGCAGAGTTTCGTCAACAGCCCTTCCCATTACAAGACCACCACAAATGTAGATCAAGCAGCCAGAGTGTATCCATTGCCAAACATCAGATGCGTTTTCTAAGAGTCTATCTTGAACATAGATTTTATCTTCTTGATCTCTTGAAAAAGCTGTTGTTAATCTAAGTGAATTTCTCTCTTCTAAATCTTTAAAGAAATCTTCGAAATAAAAATCTGTTTTAGAATTTCTCTCACCAAAAAATAACCAGTTATTTCCTTTAGCTTGTGTTATGAATCTTTCTTCTAAAAAAGCTCTAAAAGGAGCGAGTCCGCACCCTGATGCTATCATAATGATAGGTTTATCTAAATCTTTTGTAAGTTTAAATCCATGAGATGGTTGTATGTATATAGGAATTTTAGTTTTTAGAGTTTGAGATAAATTGCAGATGTATTCTGTTGCAACACCGTTTCTTTTTATGCCACCTAGTTCATATGATACATGTGTTATTAAAAGATGCATGTCATTTGGATACATTTTTAAAGATGATGTAATAGAATATAGACGAGGAAGTAGAGGCATCATATTTGCACACATATCTTGAGCTGTTATTTTGTGCTTAGGAAATAGTTTTAAAATATCCCAGATATGGTGAGTCGTAATTAATGTTTTTATCTCCTCTATTTTTAGCTTTTTATCAAAAAGTTTTATAAAGTTAAAATTTGCTTTAGAAATATTTGCTTTTTTTGTTAGAAAATCTAGAAGTGTTATTTTTTCATTAGTTCTTGGATTGATAATTTCTTGCGTTGGATCAGCTTTCATGTAATTGATAGTAAGATCAACTATTCTAGGGTCATTTTCAACTAAAATAGCTACGCTATCGCCACTTTCATAGCTGATATTAGAATCATTTATATCTAAAATTAAATGATACGTTTTTTTGCTAGAGCCATCCTTATTTAAAAGTTCTCTATGCTTAATTCTAGTGATATATGGCTCTTTATGCGAATAAGTCATTTTTTTCCTTTCCTTTCTTAAAAAAAAACTATATCTTTATTTTTATAAAAATAATACGAAGGAGCTTTTTTTCATGCGGTATCTTTTTCTTTTATTATTACTATTTTTCTTCAATAGTTGCAATTTAGAAAATGGAGTTCAAAAAAATTATATCATATCTCAGGTGAAAGATACTGAAGATACTACGGATGAAGCGCAGAATTAATTTTTTTGCTTTATAAAACCTGATAGATCGTTTTTTTTTGAAGATCTTCTTTTAATAGGGCGATTTTTTTTTTAATGAAAGATAATGTTTTTTTCAACTTAAGAAAAGGATATTTTTTGAATTATATTCATTTTATTGAACACCTTCTATTTCACAAATAAGTCGTCCATAATTGTCATACTCAAAACTTTTATAAGTTTCATTTGGGAAAATTACATTATAAATCTTACTATCAGAGGACTTCTCATATCTAAAAACACCCATTTCACTATCAATGACTTTTATCAAATTATGCTGA
>SDBV01005300.1_pt1 | contig 18244 bp, 17 predicted proteins | sample 2277081 | NCBI WGS metagenome assembly SDBV01 (sample SAMN10402039, study PRJNA504765) | marine sediment metagenome | isolation source: marine sediment core GS10_PC15, 223 cmbsf | place: Arctic Ocean: Southern Knipovich Ridge | collected 2010 | reverse complement strand
GAACCACCACCCCCACAAGAACCACCACCCCCCGCAACCACTCCGGCCGGTAGCGCGGCGCCGGTCACGCGAGGCGCCGCCCCTGGAGCGCTGTTCGGTCAGTCGTTCTCGTCGAAAATCGGCGAGACCGTCGAAACTGCGGTGACCTCGGTTCGGCGCAAGACGATCGAGCCCGCTGAACGCGTCGCAAGAGCGTCGGGGATCGTGTTGCTCACCGCAGTCGTGTCGGCAGCCCTGGTCATTGTCTTCGTGATCGCCGGGGTCCGCGGACTAACGATTCTCACCGGAAGGGCTTGGATCGCGGAGTTGATTCTCGCCGGAATATTTTTGGTTGCCGGTACGCTTCTCTGGCGACAGCGCCACGAACATTGAACGACTCCCGCGGCCGCCGGGTCCCGTGAGCCGCACGAATTGGAGACCGTCATGCCTGCATGCGAACTCGTGATCATCGGATCTGGCCCAGCGGGGTTGACGGCGGCGCTCTATGCGGCGCGCGCGAATCTCGAGCCAGTCGTGTTCGAGGGAACGAGCGCCGGCGGTCAGCTCATGCTGACGACCGATGTCGAAAACTATCCGGGGTTTCCCGACGGGATCCTCGGACCAGACCTCATGGCCGACTTTCGAACCCAAGCCGAACGATTCGGCACCGATTTGCGCCCCGTCGACGTCGACTCAATCGACTTGTCACAACGTCCGTTTGCGATAGATGCGGCAGGCGAGACGATTGCTGCTCGTGCTGTAATCCTCGCGACCGGAGCATCGGCTCGTTGGCTCGGCCTCGACAACGAACGCCGCCTCGGTGGACGGGGCGTGTCCGCATGCGCTACCTGCGATGGCTTCTTCTTCCGCGGACGGGAGGTCGCGGTTGTTGGAGGCGGCGATTCGGCAATCGAAGAAGCCCTCTTCCTCACGAAATTCGCGACCAAAGTGACCGTTGTCCATAGGCGCGATGAGCTGCGCGCTTCGAAGATCATGGCTCAGCGCGCCGAAAATAGCGACAAGATCAGCTTCATTTGGGATTCGGTCGTCACAGACGTGCTCGGCGACGACGCCGTTGAGGCGATAGCGCTCGAAAACGTCCGCACCGGAGACAAGTCCGTCTTGGCAGTAGCCGGCCTATTCGTGGCCGTAGGTCATGACCCGAACACATCGCTGGTCGAGGCCCAGGTCGAACTCGACGAAGCCGGATACGTCCTCGTCCATAACGAGGTCCGAACGAGCGTCCGGGGACTCTGGTCGGCCGGCGATGTCCATGACAAACGTTGGAAACAGGCTGTCACCGCTGCGGGAAGCGGTTGCGCAGCAGCAATCGACGCGGGTCGGTTTCTCGAGGCGGAAGAATTCGCAAGCGATGTAACGGTGTGGTGATCGTCCGAATGGCCGACGCTAGCGATTAGGGCCCACGTTCGGCCGTCGGCTACGTCGCGACCTCTCAACCGGCCACAACGATCACCGCTCCGTGCCGCTTCACCACGACAAGCGGATACGTCGCCTAATCCGAGGTCAAGATGGACGGCCATCGATCCAGGCGTCCTCTAGGCTCGCCAACATGCGATCCGATCGTTCGTTACCCATCCACTCCGGCGATTCGGGCACCGGCGTCTTCGACCTCCAGCGTCGACTCATTGATCTGGGCCTTCTCGACCATCACAAGCACGGGATCTGTGACGAACAGACGACCGAGGCAGTCCGGGCGTTCCAAAGCAGCCGAAATCTCCGCGTCGACGGCATCACCGGTCTTGAGACTTGGGGGGTACTTATCGAGGCAGGTTGGCGCCTCGGTGACCGTGTCCTATTCGAGCGATACCCACCTTGGCAACGAGGTGACGACGTGGCTTCGCTCCAAGAACACCTAGCGAACCTCGGCTTCGATGTCGGAAAAGTCGACGGGATATTTGGTCCATTTGCGCGAAGGGCTTCGATTGAGCTCCAGCGCAACTGCGGCCTGGTCCCCGACGGTGTCGTGGGAGTCGACACAATCCGCACGTTGCACCGTGTGAGCACCGCCCCGGCCGGCAGGCCAAGCCTCACGTTGCGCGAGGAGTTGATCCGCTTCGGCGGCGGGCTCTCGAACCGCCGAATATTCCTCGACCCGCATGGCGGCGCAGAACGACCTGGACCGATTTCGGCTGCTGGCATGGCCGAGGCCGACTTTTCTTTCGCCCTTGCGTTGTCTCTTGCCGAGCGGATCCACACCGCGGCCGGCATCACCCTTATTTCACGCGATCCTGACACAGCGCCTGAGCCATCCGACCGCGCCTCACTGGCGAACTGGTTCGGCGCCAATGTCGTCATCGCGATCGGCATGCGCACCGACCCAGCGGCCGCAGACGCCGATACGTTAGTCGCTTCGTACTATGGAACACCTCATTTCGTGTCCTCGGCGGGCCGTGCGATCGCTCACGCGATAGGGCAACGTTGCGATCTCGACGGTGCAATCGATGTGCTGCCGCCCATTCCGTCGTCACGCCCCATTCTGCGCGAGACACGGGCCGTGTCGGTGCTGCTCGAATTCGGTGTCGGCCTGTCCCAGAACACCTTCGAAGGCATTGCCGATCCCGCCTCCCCACGACTACCCAACTGCATCTTCGCAGCTCTCGACGCGTACTTCCGCTCGCCACGCTAGGTGCGTGCCGAATTACTCCTTTGGATGGTCTGGCAAGTCAGGATCGAGACCCCCATTCTCGCCGTTCTGCGCAGTCCTGAAACGAAGCGACCGGCCGTTTGCGCAATGCCGCCAATGCAAAGCCGATAACGACGCCGACCATCAATAAGCCAAGGGCGTTGCGAACATCGCTCCGCGTGCAATTTGCCGTTCTCACGTCAACTATCGATATGTCCGAGAATCAGTCCGGCTATTCGCTCCAGATCACTCAACGACCCGAATTCAATGATCATCTTGCCGGATTTCTTGCCGAGATCTACGTCGACCGGCGTATTCAGGAACTCGCCCAATAGCTCGCCGACCTCAAGCAAAGCGGGGTGTTTTGGCACCGTATGGCCGTTTTTGCGGCGCTTAGGACGAATCGGCCCGTTCTTCGCCAGGACTTCGGTTTGCCGTACGGAGAGGCCATCCGCAACCACCCGCTCGGCGAGGTCGATCTGAGTTGCCGGATCGTCGATCGATACCAGTGCTCGAGCATGGCCACCCGACAAGCGACGGTCGACGACCATCTCTTGAACCTGGCCGGGCAGGGTCAAAAGTCGCAGACCGTTTGTAACCGCTGCGCGACTCTTCGACAACCGCTGCGCGACGGCCTCGTGCGTGAGATCGAAGTCGTCGATGAGTTGGCGGAACGCAGCCGCCTCTTCCAGTGCGTTCAGATCCTCGCGATGGAGGTTCTCTACGAGAGCGCTCTCCAGACTCTCACTATCAGCTATATCTTTAACGATGACGGGCACGGTATCGAAACCCGCCTGCCTCGCAGCCCTCAGGCGTCTTTCGCCGGCGACTAGTTCGTACTCTCCCTCGACTTCGCGTACAATCAACGGTTGCAATATTCCAAAACGTCGAACAGAATCCGTCAACACTTCAAGAGCGTCATCATCGAACTGCTCGCGCGGCTGCCACTTATTCCGCCGGATTCCGGTTACAGCGATCTGTCGAAACGGGCCGAGAGATTCGTCGGGTAGCAGAGCGCTCAGGCCCCTACCGAGTCCAGATTTTGTAGCCATCAGACCAACAACTCCTGTGCCACTTCCCTGTACCCAATAGCGCCACGCGACATCGGCGCGTATCTCTCGATCGGCTGACCGAAACTTGGGGCCTCTGACAGCCGCACACTTCTCGGAATCACGGTGCGGAAGACGTCCTCGCCAAAGTGTTGCCGGACTTCTGCCGCGACCTGAGCAGCGAGGTTCGTTCGCGCATCGAACATCGTCAAAATGAAGCCTGTAACCCTCAACTGTGGGTTCAATGATTTTCGAATCAATTCGATGTTGCGCATCAGGGAGCCGAGCCCTTCGAGAGCGAAGTATTCGCACTGGATCGGAGTCAGGATCTCGGAAGCTCCGCACAGAGCGTTGACGGTGAGGAGCCCCAGGCTCGGCGGACAGTCGATGAAGATGAAGTCGTAGTCGTCGCGGATCGGTGCGATTGCGTCGCGCAAGCGGGTTTCTCGTGCCAGGATCGGCACCAACTCGACCTCGGCGCCGGCAAGATCGATCGTAGCCGGCGCACAATGGAGGTTACGCGTCGTGGTTGGCATGGCAACGTCTTCGATGGGTACCCGGTCGATCAAGCAGTCGTATACCGTTTTGTCGATCGTCGTGGGAGAGATTCCGAGCGCTGTCGTCGCATTCGCCTGTGGATCCAAATCGATGACTAACACGGATTGTCCGGTCGCGGCAAGCGCCGCAGCGAGGTTCACGACCGTCGTCGTCTTTCCGACTCCGCCTTTTTGGTTCGCGACGGCAAGCACTCTCGCCGGCGTGGAATCGTCAGACATGATGAATAGTCGCCTTTGATGACTGATACGGATTACACTCTAGCGGACGCTGGCCTCGGCCCGTCGTCAATCCCGCTGGAGTTCGAACGGGTCAAGCACTAAGACGCTCCGGGTTCCGTTGAGTACTTCCTTGAGATCAGTCGCGCGGTAGCCGTGAAGGGCGGCCTGCATGGTCCAGCCTGCACGTTCGGCTGGGGTAGGATCGTTCGGTATCGACATGAGGACACGGCCGCCCGGGTCGGCAAGCCGCGTGGTAACGGGAATTAGGTCACTCGCTTGTCCAACACCGAAGGCGGTCACAACGTCGAATCCATGTTGTGTGTCGAGCCGTTCAATTCTTCCCGGAAGGACGTTTGCGTTCGTGAGACTCAATACGGAAACGAAATCCCTCAGGCACTCGATCCGAATTCGTCGCTCTTCGTTGAGGACAACATCGAGGCCAGGATATCTGATAGCGAGTGGGATTCCGGGAAAACCGCCGCCCGATCCGACGTCGATCAGTGATCCACTGGTTGGGGTGTCAGTGACCGTCAACAGTGTCGCGAACATGCCGACCAAGGCTCGAATCTGGAGAGGCGTCAGGCGGCGTGACACTAGATTCGTGTACTTGTTGGCGTTGACAAGGCAGCACGCGTAATCGTCCAGCATCACATCGATGGTTTCACGTGAAACCATCGAATCACGTCGGACTAATCACAACATTGCGTCGAGGCTCACTGCCTTCCGAGTAACTACGAACGCCGTTTATAGCTGCCACTGAGTCATGTACGGCCTTGCGCTCCGCTGCCGACATCGGTTCTAGCGCCTTCTCGACGCCAGATTCCTTGACATCGGTGGCAAGTTCCGACGCGTACCGCTCTAGAACCTCGCGGCGCCGCACGCGATATCCCTGCACGTCTAGATTCAGCCGAACGCGCGATGCCGTGCGCCGTTGAACAACCGTCTTGGTAATTTCCGCCAGCGCCCCGAGCGTTTTGCCCCGCCGACCGATCAGCGACCCCAAGTCGTCCCCGTTGACGTCGACGTGCAACACGCCTTCTCGAATCTCCGCGCCGATTTCACCTTCAAGGTCGAACGATTCCACTAGATCCACGACAAAATCCAGTACGACGTCTTTCTGCCGGTCGAGCAGCTCCGCCTGTTCGCGCTCCCTGTCCTCTTCGGAGACGGATTCGTCGGCGTCGCTCCTCTCCGCCGCGCGGACTCGAACAGCATGTTCCGAGTCGTCCGTCGCGTCGACAACCTCGATCTCCATGTCGCTCTCGCCGATTCCGAATCTGCGCACAGCGCCCTCAACCGCGTCATCGTGTGTTGCTCCGGTGAATACTTCCCATTCCGTCATTTCTCGAATCTCCTTGCAAGTCCGCCATCGTGGCCGGACTCATCTCTTGCGTTTGTCACCAACGCCCTTGCCGCTACCGCTCTGGGCTGTCGCACCTTTTGGGGCTTTTGAGCCCGCCTGGGCATTCTTGTTTTTGGGTGGTTTTCGCTTTGGCGCGGGCTTTGGTCTATCCGACTCCTGTTTACGACGCCGCGCTCCGGACGACTTCGGCGTCACTCGCTTGGGCGCGACCCGTTTCGGTGTGGTTCGACCCCTGCTCGGTCCGTCCGTTGACCTCTTCGCCGCCCGCTTCGGGTCAGACTTCTTTTTTCCAGACGACTTCGACTCGAGCTTCGGTACCACTAAGTCCGTAGCATCTTTCGACGTTCGCAGGATCAGCGTCTGTTGACCAACCTGGAAAGCGTTGCTCGTCAACCAGTAGATGTTCAACGCAGCCGGCCAGAAAATCGATATGACACCAAAAAAGATCGGCATCACTTTTCCGACGGTCTGCATCGCCTGCGGCGTCTCATTCGGCGTGGCCGACCGTCTCGCTTGCATCTGTCTTTGTTGATACACGCCCGTCAACACGATTAGCCCGATAACTACAATCTGGAGGACCATTTGAGTCCAGTCTTGAATGTCAAATACTTGTTTCGGCGACAGACCCAGATTCAACCCTAAAAACGACAACGCACCCGGATTTGCCAGCGTCGATCCGCTCAACGCGTCTGCAAGCGCCGATCCCTGCGGAAGAAAATCCGTCGAAGCCATACCGATCTCAGCCACCCCGCTTGCGCCGTTGATCACCCGAAACATTGCAAACAGGAACGGCATCTGAATCACAAGCGGCAAACACCCGGATATAGGAGACACTTTGTTGGCTTTGAACAGGGCCATCTGGGCCTCGCTCAAAGCCGCGCGGTCGCCTTTGAATTTTGCCTGCAACTTCTTGACATGCGGCTGTAGCTGCTGCATCTTATGCATCGATCGAGTCGACCGAGCCGTAATCGGATACAGCACCGCCCGTATCAATAGCGTCAAGACGATGATCGCAAGGCCATACGACGGCACGACCGCGTAGATGCCGGCGAGGATTGAGCCAAGGCCACGCTCGATCGCGCCGAAAACGACCTCGATCGGGTTCACTGACATCCTCCAAGAGCCCCGCGGACCGCATCAAATGGAATCATCGGACAAACTCCTCAGCATCGGCGGTGCTTTCAATTGCTCGATTGTGTCGACATCATCTGTTTCACTGCCGGGAACCGGATCGTATCCAATACCGCCCCACGGTTGGCATCGCAGAATTCGCCAAATGCCTAGACACCCACCACGCAAGACACCACGCAGCATTATCGCCTGCCGCGTGTACTCCGAGCATGACGGCTCATACCGGCAATGGGGCGGCCTTCCTGCGCTACAAGCCTGATACAAACGAATCAAGCCGGCCAACACCACTCTCGGACCGAACCGCAGCGACCCGTACGCCGACTCAACACCCTCGGCTGTCATTTCTTTCCCCAATCGATGCACGCACGTCCTTGACTAATCGGTCCCAGCTCACCGTCTCGACATCGTTCTTGGCTATCACAAGATGAATTCCTGTCGCCTGATCGACCTCGCCGATTACTACTCCAACCGCGGCCCGAAGTCTCCTGCGAATGCGATTCCGCTCCACTGCCGAACCATGGCGCTTACTCACGGCGAACCCAACCGCTAGATCGCCTTTCGCGACCAATACGTCGACGAACACCCCTCTCGTCCTCGACGAACCGTGACCGACTCTCCGCAACATCTCCCGCGTCGCTCGCGGAGGGCTGGTCAAGCGGCCAACCGCTTTCTGCCTCGCCGCCGCCTACCTGCGATCACGGCGCGACCGCCACGAGTTCGCATCCGATGTCGGAACCCATGCTTTTTGTGCTTTCTGCGCTGATTCGGCTGGTAAGTCCGTTTCATGCATCCAACCTCGAAGCTTTCTGCGTCGGCAAAGTCACTGACGTCTCAGTTAGAAAATCCTACGAAACGCAGTCGTCCTGCGACCAACGAATTCGTGTTGAGTCGAATCGGACGCACGTTTTCAACAGAAAAACCACAGCCTCAGCTCATCACGCGCCGTGCTCGATTCGCGACTCAGAGTGCGTGCATATGCCTAGGCCGCGGTTTCGACCGACATCTTCCACTGCTACGGACATGCCTTCTCACTAGGGAATACTCTCCCCAACGATCCGTCCATGACATCCTTTTTGCCGCTGCGTTCAGCCTTTGATATGGTCTCGCAACTCCGCGATCGGGTTCTAGTTGTGATGACTCCGGACCTCGTTCATTGGCTTTGCAGAAGAATCCACATATGTGGATAAGTCTGTGTACCACATATTTGGGAGGGGAAACGAGATGGCCGACGCGGTAACCGCGAGAGCCGTCTGGGATCAAGTATCCGGTCCTCTACGGGATGATATCGGCGAATCCGCTTGGAAAGCTTGGTTCGTGTCCATCGAGGCGACCGATCTGGTTTCGGACACCCTCGAATTGTCGGTTCCTGCCGAATTATTTCGTCGCGCCATTCACGATCGCTATCTCGCACAGATCGAATCGACCATGAGCGACACTGTCGGCATACCGCTGCGAGCATCGGTTGTCGTCCGCGCGCCATCTCGTCCGATACGTCACGAATCCAATCTGCCACCGCCGGCTCTTCTCGACCACGTTGGCGGTCTCAACGACCGAGACCTTGTTGCAGCGAATCTCGCTCACGCTATCGATACGACGACCATCCGCAATGGAACCCAAGCAAATATTCGTAAGACTCCCCAGGTTAGACCCACTCATACTTTCGACAACTTCATCATTGGAGAGTCGAACAGATTTGCCCATGCCGCTGCCATGGCCGTTGCAGAAAGCCCGGCGGCTGGATACAACCCATTGTTCATTTGGGGAGCAACAGGACTGGGTAAGACGCATCTCCTCCATGCAATTGTGAACTACATAGAAACCGTTGCTGATCTTCGAGCCACTTATACGTCGAGTGAACAATTCACCAACGAGTTCATCGAGATGATCCGGTCTGATACACGTAGCGAGTTTCGTGACAGGCACCGCTCGACCGACGTTCTACTAATCGACGACATCCAATTTCTTGCCGGCAAGGTGGAAACGCAGAACGAGTTCTTCCACACTTTCAACCATCTCCACCAGTCCGACAAGCAGATCGTGATCGCTTCGGATCGACCACCAAAAGAAATCTCACATCTCGAGGATCGCCTCAGGTCTCGTTTCGAATGGGGCCTAATGACAGACATACAGCCACCCGACCTCGAAACACGCATTGCCATACTTCGCAACAAGGCTGAACGGTCGCGTCTCACCGTTCCCGATGACGTCATCGAATTCATTGCCCATCGGATATCCGACAACATTCGCGAACTCGAAGGCGCCCTGAATCGAATTGCGGCTTACGCCAAGCTCGAAGGGTCTCAGATCACGTTCGCACGCGCCGAGGATCTACTAGCAGGTATCGGAAACGCCGGAAATCGTCCGGTCACATCCAATCTGATCCTCCGTGAGACTTCGGCTTACTATGACCTCGAAATCGAAGAACTCATCGGTCCGTCACGCCGACGGCCACTTGTCGGAGCCCGTCAGGTCTCCATGTACTTACATCGCGAACTCACCGATTTGTCACTACCACGAATCGGAGAAATATTCGGTGGTCGCGACCACACGACAGTCTTGCACGCTCAACGCAAAGTCGAAACGCTAATGCACGAAAAGCGTCAACTTCTTCAACAAGTCACAGAACTCGCCAACCGGATCAAACTCGGATGAACAACGTTTTCGACTCTCTATACAAAGTCGGCCCACATGTTCCAAGTGTGGAATTACACGCCGATCGTCGCTCTCAACTCGGCTTTCCCCCACTGTCCACATATCAACAGGCTCCATTACCACCGCCCTTCTATTCAAAATATCTTTTTCACGGAAAGGGGTACCTGTGGACACGTTGACAACCCGTACGTCAGTTGTCACGTTTCGTTGTGACAAAACAGCGCTCGCCGACGGCCTAGCACTCGCTTTCCGAGCGACATCTCCAAGAGTTGGTCTTGCCGCTCTCAGTGGCGTCTTGTTGCGAGCACACGCGAATGGTGAGGTATTGCTGGCTGCTACAGATGGCGAGATCACGATAGAAACGAAACTCGTAGCCGATGTACGGGTCGAGGGAGAGGCGGTGTTACACCGCTTGTTTGGTGAAATCATTCGGTTACTTCCAGACGGCGCTGTCGACATCAGCGTCGACGATTCCGGTACGGCTCAAATTGGAACGAGTCGGAGCCGGTTTACGCTTCGAACCTACCCACGCGAGGACTTTCCTGAACTCGTCGAATTGTCGTCACCGATCGTCGAGATTCCGATAGGTGACCTTGCTCCGGCAATCGATCAAACTGTGGTTGCGGCGAGCACTGACAAGGGACGTCCGGTTCTTCTCGGCGTTTTGATGGAGACCGATGGTCAAGGCGTCCGGCTTGTAGCGACTGATTCGTATCGACTCGCTGTCAGGCAACTCGATATCTCTGGATTTCTCGGTTCGAGCGAATCGGTGATTCTTCCAGCACGCGGTTTGGCCGAGCTGTCACGCGAGATCGTGGCTGCCGGTTCCGGAGCGACCGTCGGTGTTGGTGTGGGAGAGCGACAAGTTGCATTTCACATCGGCGATACGGTCATCACCACAACTCTGATCAACGGTGACTTCCCGAGCTATCGGCAGCTTCTTCCGGAGCGGTGTCCGAATCGGCTCGAGATCGACAGAGTCGAGTTGCTAGAGTCGTTGCGCCGGGTCGGCCTTCTCGCCCGCGAATCTACGCCAGTCCGTCTCAGCATGGGTCCGTCCGGAACACGCCTTCAGGCAATGGATCCGGAACTCGGCGGCGAAGCAGACGAGGAACTCGATGCCGAATACACTGGTGAAGAAATGACGATCGCGTTCAACCCCGAATATTTTCGCGCCGGTGTTGAAGCTTGTCGGTCGGAGCGGGTCGTGATCGAGGCGAGTGAACCGTTGAAACCTGCTTTGCTTTCGGAGGCGGACACAGACGTTTTTGGATATTTACTGATGCCTGTGCGGGTCTGACCTTGTGGGTGCGCCGAGTTCGATTGTCGACTTTTCGAAACCACACGTCGTCGACGATTGAGTTTTCTGACGGTACAAATCTGATTCTCGGCCCGAACGGCGCCGGGAAGTCGAGCGTACTCGAGGCCGTTTGTGTCGGCGCAACAGGACGATCATACCGGACGCGTGACTTGAACTGTCTTGTCAGCGACGATTCTGACGTCGCCGTCGTCGAGACAACCGTTGTCCGCGGTAGCAGAGAAACAACAGTGTCGATTGGTTTCGGGCCCGAAACCAATCGACGAATGTCGGTGAACGGCGCCGCTAGAACTCAATCACGCGATGTTTTCGGGATTGTGCGGTGTGTTGTCTTCAGTCCGGACGATCTCTATGTCGTGAAAGGACCGGCGGGGATACGCCGTGATACTCTCGATTCGATCCTTGTGGCGTGCTCACCGCGCACAGAATCTGTTCGTAGCGAATGGGATCGCGTTCTCAAACAGCGGAACACGCTTCTCAGGTCGATCCGTGGTAGATCTGTCACGCCACCATCTCTCGAGACGTGGTCAGATCTCGTTGCGGAAAAGGGAGCAGCGCTGGCGTGGGAACGACGTCAAATGGTCACGCTGCTGAGGCCGAACTTCATCGATGCGGTTGGAGAATTCGGCGTTGGAGAACTTCAAGTCGGGTATGCTGGTGAGTGGTTCGACGACGACTGTGACTCACAAAATGCCATGGCGGAACGCCTTCGGGACGAACTTGGATCAGCCCTTCCGCGTGAGCGCGAGCGTGGTGTCACGTTGGCTGGGCCACATCGTGATGACATAGAGTTGCGGATTGCAGGACGCGACGTTCGCCAACGCGCTTCGCAAGGCGAGCAACGTGCAGTAGCGCTTGGTTGGCGTCTGGCTGAGATAGGTATAATCGGGGAAGTGATCGGCGACGAACCAGTGCTCTTGCTCGACGATGTTTTGTCAGAACTCGACCCGAAACGACGAGTCGGATTGATCCGACAGTTGCCTACAGCCCAGACGATAATTACGGCAACGTCGCAAGAAGCGACTGGTAGCACGAGCCCAGAGGTCGAATCGGCGATCGGGGCATTCATAGGTGGCATCGATCATACGATCCACATACGCGACGGTTCGCTTCTGGTCGATCCGCAGTTCACGTCGGTTACTCGATGAACTCACGATATCGTGATCCTGATGGGCTCGGAATGATTCCTATGGACGAGGCGATGTCGCAATGGACAGACCGCTCAGGTCTCGGCGCGATCTTGAGGTCGGGCCTGTTCGATTCCGACCGTTGGGCGGAGATGGTTGGCAAAGACATCGCTATGTCCGGTCGTCCGGTGCGTTTGACGTCGGGTATTCTCGCCGTCGAGGCAGTCGATGAGATTGGTGCAGTTCGACTCGAATACTCGTCGGACGCGATTCGCCAAGTTGTGAACGAGTCCGCGGGGACGGACATCGTAGACTCGGTCCGAGTAGAACGCGGTTGGTGATCAAACGAACGCAAGCAGTGACGAAGGTGTTTGTGTGGTCACTGACAGTGGCGCTACGCGCGTTCCGTGGTGGTTATCCACTTTTCCACATTGTTTTCCACAACCGTCCAAAGTCATACGACACGCTAGGGATCAAACGTGGTCATGTGGTAGACTCAGTGTCGTTGTCGACCCTCTAAAAACACCATTCAACCAGGTAATTTGAGCGATTTCTGGGCGGTCACGAGACACCGCCTGCTCTGGGCTACGGAGAAGCATGACTCACAAGTCAACGCGGGGCTACGAAGCCGCAAATATCGATGTGATGGAAGGCCTCGAGGCGGTTCGTAAACGCCCCGGCATGTACATCGGCTCGACCGGCCCACGAGGTCTACATCATCTTGTCTATGAAGTCGTCGACAACTCGATAGATGAGGCGCTTGCCGGGTTCTGCACGACGATCGAGATCACGCTCCTCGCAGACAACAGCGTCCGGGTCGTCGACAACGGGCGTGGGATTCCAGTCGGGGAACACCCAAAATATCCAGGCGTGAGCGCCGTTGAAGTCGTCCTCACGGTGCTACACGCTGGTGGCAAGTTCGGTGGCACCGGCTACGCAGTTTCGGGTGGCCTACACGGTGTCGGCGTCTCTGTCGTGAATGCATTGTCGAAACGACTCGTTGTCGAAGTTTGTCGTGACGGTAAACGATATCGTCAAGTGTTCAGTGATGGCGGCACGCCCGAAGGACGGCTAGAGGTAGTCGGCGAGGCCTCAGCAACCGGGACGTCGGTAACATTCACGCCGGATCCAGAAGTGTTTACCGACACGGTATCGTTAGATGCCGATCTTCTCTCGAGACGATTTCGCGAGCTGGCATTCTTGAACAGCGGGGTGCGGATTCGGCTCCGTGACGAACGGAATCCCGAGTCACGCGACCGTGATTACTGCTATTTCGGCGGTATTGCCGATTTTGTGCGCCACGTCAACTCACAGCGTGATGCGTTGCACGAGTCGATCGTCGACATCCAGGCATCCGTCGACAAATCCGATGGAACCCCAGACGCGGAACTCGAGATCGCGATGCAATGGACGAGCGCATATCAGGAGTCTGTGTTCAGCTTCGCGAACACTATCAACACACACGAAGGCGGCACGCACGAAGAAGGATTTCGGGCTGCATTGACAAACTCGGTGAACCGGTACGCACGCAACTACGGATTACTCAAAGACCGTGATGACAACTTGAGCGGCGACGACTGTCGAGAGGGACTCACCGCAATCATCTCCGTCAAACTCGCCGAGCCGCAGTTCGAGGGCCAGACAAAGACGAAGCTCGGAAACACCGAGATGAAGAGTTTCGTACAGACGAACATGAACTCGAAACTTGCCGATTGGCTAGAATCGAATCCACGAGAAGCGAAAGCGATCATCGACAAATGCAAGCTCGCTGCACAGAGCAGGATTGCAGCTCGCAAGGCGAGAGAGCTGACACGTCGTAAGGGCCTGATGGACGCCGGCGGACTTCCAGGCAAACTCGTCGACTGCACGTCGCGCGATCCGGCAGAGAGCGAGTTGTTCATTGTTGAGGGCGACTCAGCCGGCGGATCTGCCGTAAAGGCCCGTGAGCGCAAGACCCAAGCCATCCTTCCGATTCGTGGCAAGATCCTCAACGTCGAAAAAGCGCGGCTCGACAAAATCCTCAACAACAACGAAATACGATCGCTCATCTCGGCCGTTGGCGCCGGCATCGGTGAAGACTTCGACCCCGACAAGGTCCGCTATCACAAGATCGTCGTGCTCGCCGACGCCGATGTCGACGGATCGCACATCCGTACGCTGCTTCTCACATTCTTTTTTCGGTACATGCCCGACATCATCGAGCGGGGTTACGTCTATTCCGCGCAGCCACCGCTCTACGCACAAAAGATCGATCGCAAGGTCCACTACGTCTATAGCGACCGCGAACTCGATGAACTACGGAACTCCCATGACGGGAAGACCGCTCCTGCTCAGAGGTTCAAGGGATTGGGCGAGATGGACTACGAAGAACTCTGGGCGACCACGATGGATCCTTCACGGCGGGTATTTCGCCAGATGACGATCGACGACGCCGCGATCGCCGACGAGATCTTCTCGACTCTCATGGGCGACGTGGTCGACGTGCGTAAGGAGTTCATCCGCGAAAATGCCGGCGACGTCCGGTTTATCGACATTTAGGAGAGTGCCGGACATGATTTCTGAGCCACCCGACGCTCCACGCGAAGCGACGCCAATCGAGATATCCGAGGAAATGAAGCACTCCTTCATGGAGTACTCGATGTCGGTGATCGTCTCGAGGGCGCTGCCAGACGTACGTGACGGTTTCAAACCCGTGCACAGACGGATTCTCTACGGCATGTACGACGCAGGCATGCGACCCGATCGACAGCGCCAGAAGTGCGCCAACGCCGTCGGAAATGTGATGGCTCGCTTTCATCCTCACGGAGACCAAGCCATCTACGACGCTCTAGTCCGGATGGCGCAAGACTTTTCACTTCGATATCCACTTATCGACCCGAAAGGCAATTTCGGGTCCATCGACTTTCCACCGGCGGCCATGCGTTACACCGAGGCACGCCTCAATCGCCTCGCGATGACCATGCTCGACGGGATCGACGAAGGCACGGCCGACTTCGTCGAGAACTACGATGGCCAACACAGCGAACCGACGGTTTTGCCGTCACGGTTCCCGAATCTACTGGTCAACGGTTCGTCCGGTATTGCGGTCGGAATGGCAACGAACATCCCGCCCCACAACCTCGCGGAAGTCATCGATGCCGTGATTCACAAGATCGACGAACCAGACGCCGGCTTCGCAGAGATGATGGAACACATCCAAGGCCCGGACTTCCCGACTGGTGCACAGATCGTCGGCAAACGCGGCATCCAACAGGCATATCTCACGGGTCGAGGATCTGTGAAGATGCGAGCGGTGACAGATATTGTCGAAACAAGATCCGGCAAAACCCAGATCATTGCGACTGAGTTGCCCTACCAGGTCTCACTTCAACGGACAGCAGAAAAAATCGCCGACCTGGTCCGTGATGGGCGCGTCGAAGGAATTTCGAATGTTGCAGACCACTCGGATCGGAGTGGACCGCGGCTCGTCATCGACCTCAAGCGCGACGCAAATCCTGGGGTTGTGCTCAACAACCTCTACAAACACACTCAACTCCAAGACACGTTCGGTGTGAATACCGTCGCACTTGTCGACGGTGTGCCTCGGACACTCAACCTCGTTCAAGTGATTTCCCACTATATCGATCATCAGCTCGAAGTCGTTGAGCGACGTACGAGATTCCGACTCGAAAAAGCGCGGGCAAGGGCACACATCGTCGAAGGCCTGCTCATCGCTCTCGACAGCATCGACCGGGTCATCCAATTGATCCGGTCGTCTGTCGACGCCGAGGCCGCACGCAATGCGTTGATCAGCGAGATTGGAGTGTCTGAGATCCAGGCATCTCACATCCTCGACATGCCGTTGCGACGACTTACCGGTCTCGAGACCGACAAGCTACGCGCCGAACTATCCGAACTACAGAAAAGAATTGTGGAACTCGTAGCGATTCTCGGTGATCCGTCGAAACTGCGCAGCGTCATCAAAGACGAACTCGTTGTCTTGCGCGACACTTTTGGCAACGAGCGTCGAACGCTCATCGTTCCGGATGAAGGCGAATTCGACATAGAAGACTTGATAGCCGACGAAGATCTCGTGATCTCGTTGACGAGAGAAGGATGGATCAAGGCTGTCCCGCGTGACGCTCTGCGGACGCAGGGTCGTGGCGGTCGTGGCGTTCAGGGTGGCCGGCTTCGTGAAGGTGACCATGTCGAACACCTGATCACGACCACGGCACACGCCTATCTGTTGTTCTTTTCGAACAAGGGCAAGGTCTATCGGATCAAGGCACACGCCGTGCCGATTCGGGACCGAACCGCCAAGGGAGTGTCGCTCGCACAGTTCCTCCCCGTTGAGGGCGACGAACGAATCGAAGCGATCATCGACACGCGTGACTACGAGACGGCCCGATACCTCACAATGGTCACCAAGAACGGCATGGTGAAGAAAACCAAATTCCAGGCTTACGACTCATCGCGCCGAGACGGATTGATAGCCATCGGACTACGCGACGGTGACGAACTCGTGCGCGTATTTACGACATCGGGCGAAGACGACATCATTGTTGCCACAGCAAACGGGAAAGCGATTCGATTTGACGAGTCAGACGCTCGTCCGATGGGACGTACCGCAGGCGGAGTTCGCGCGATTTCGCTCCGCGCGACCGATTTCGTGATTGGCGCCGGCGTCGGCCACGAAGGCAAGGACGTTCTACTCGTCACAGAGGCCGGTTATGGAAAGCGGACCCCAATTGCCGACTTTCGCCCGCAATACCGTGGCGGGAAGGGATTGGTTGCGATGAAACTCCGACCCGAACGGGGACGCGTGGTCGGCTCTGCGGTCGTAGACGACGGCGATCGAGTGCTTTTCATCAACAGCTCTGGAATCATGATTCGGACAGAAGCATGGGGAATCTCGCGACAAGGTCGCTCTGCGACCGGCGTCAAGCTGGTCGATCTGAACGAAGGCGAACGAATAACTGCGATTGCTCTCGAAGCGGGTGACCCCGAAGTCCTCGAGGAATCGATCGAGATCGAAGACGCTCCGATTCGAGATTCGGACGGCGACGACGCTCAGTCGACCGATAATCCGACGGGTGACGTCGACGACGCGTGATCGATTCTGGCCTCGTACCCATACAGGACGCGACATCGTGACGTGTTCGTGTGCAACTAACCGCTGTAGGCGGCCTACGCCGACTGATGTAAGCTGTGATCTGCCGCGAAAGCTAGATGCGAGGTATTGAAGTGCCGGGTGGAGAGCAAGTCGAAAGACGAGTCCTCACGCATCTCGACGTGTGGTCGGTTGCCAAGCTCGCGTTTTTGTTTTTTGTCGTCATCGGCGTCATCTGGATAGCGGCCGGCGCGATCTTGTGGAACGTGCTCTCGGCGTTCGGCTGGATCGACAAAGTCGAGAGTTTCGCCGGGACGATAGCGAGCGGAGACTTCGGTCTCGAAGCGGGGAAAGTATTCAGGGCGGGTGCAACGATCGTTGCCGTGTTCGTTCTCGGCTTCACCCTGATGACCGCCTTGCTGGCCGTGATCTACAATCTGATTGCAGACGTTGTCGGGGGGATCACGATCCGGGTTGCCGACAAGGTCGAGGACAAGCGTGGATTCAGCGTGACCGACATGGCCGTCCGCGTTCGCGCTGCGCAGCGCCGGAGCGTAGCGCAGCGCGGCGCCAAACAAGCGCCACCTTTGTCGGCTGAAAAAGTTGTCGGCCCACGCAAACCGGCGGCAACCGGCGCTCGGCCCGCCGCGGCGCAACGCAGTGCACCACGGCGCCGGACGGGAACGGCCACAGCCCCGTCGCAGCAACCGCGCAAGGCGAAAGTTCCTGCCCCCAGCGGGGCGTCGTCTTCGCGACGACCAGATTCGAAACCTGGCGCCTCGGTGGTGAACCCGGGGACACCCCGGCAACACCCCGAAGGTTCCGGCACGCGCCGCGCCGCGAAACCGGCGGCTTCCGCCGGTAAGGCCCGTGTTCGCATTCGCGAACAAGTGACGACGGCATCTGAAAAACCGACTTCTCGGGCACGCGCGGCTGCGAAAACACCCATCGAAGATCCGTCGAATCCGTCGTCGTCGGGCGCCTGAGAAGATTTGTCGGAGTCGAGCCGAATCGGCGGCTATCGTATCGCTGCAAGTCTTAGGGGCTATAGCTCAGCAGGTTAGAGCGCATCCCTGATAAGGATGAGGTCCCTGGTTCGAATCCAGGTAGCCCCAC
>SDBV01005299.1_pt1 | contig 18247 bp, 14 predicted proteins | sample 2277081 | NCBI WGS metagenome assembly SDBV01 (sample SAMN10402039, study PRJNA504765) | marine sediment metagenome | isolation source: marine sediment core GS10_PC15, 223 cmbsf | place: Arctic Ocean: Southern Knipovich Ridge | collected 2010 | reverse complement strand
GTTTTTAGCGTCACTCCAGCCACGGCCGTGCCAGCGGTCTCACCCACAATCGATGCTGTTGTTCCTGCAATGGCCAGGTTCCCCAGCGTCGCAACCAAGGCCGGTGGGGCCGCCTCGGCCATGTTCTCGACCAGTATGGTGGTCAGTACTGCCGTGCTTGTTGGAACGCCCCGCCGCTTTAGGAAGGTGCGAATCCGTTCGATACCTTTGCTTGTTCGATAACGGACGGTGGATTCAGCCACGCCCGCCCTCTGAGCAATCTCTTCGTAAGACCGTCCCTCTAAGAAGCGGCAGATGACCGTGGTGCGGAGCTTCTCCGGGAGGCCGGCGATGGCCACGTCGACGATCTCCAGCAGATCGTCCAAGAGGATCTCTGTCGACTGGTCGCAGGAGGTCACGAACTGACGCTCACGCTGATGTCGTCTCGTTTCAGCCTTTGCCCGATTGCGCGCGCGGCGGACGGCCACGGTATACAACCACGGAGCGAGGGTGGTTTGGACAGTTGCCCGGCCGTTCAGCAATTCAAGAAAACAGTCCTGCGCGGCATCCTCGGCGTCTGCCGCGTTTCCAAGGATTCGCCTGCAAGTGGCGTAGACCATGCCGGAATGCCGCGACACAATCTCGGCAAAGGCGTCTGGATCGCCCCCTTGCCGCCATCGTTGCCACAGTGTCGAATCATCCGCGGTCACGGCTGCTCCTAGGCCTTGCTGCGCTTCGTCAGGCGCCTCATTCTACCCATGTATCAACGCCGAAGAAGAAATCCGCAAGAAAGAATGGGCCAGCCATCGTGTTGGCCGTCTTCCGATGAGCTGTGAAGACGCTGAGCGGGTGGCGGCAGAGGACGGCGCACGGACGCGTGCGGGAGGGGGGCGGCCAAGCTTCTCGCTATTCGCTAAGGACGGCGTCGGCCGATTCAACGCGGTTTCGCCCGCCGTCCTTCGCGCGGTAAAGGGCGCGGTCCGCTTCGTCAATTAGGCCTTTGAGAGTGGTGCTCTGCTCCATTGGCCCGGCGACCGTCCCTAGGCTGACCGTGACGCTGACGAGGCCCGATGCCGTCTCAATGGGCTCTTCTTCGACGGCTCGGCGAATTCGCTCGGCAAGAACAACGATTCCTTCAGTGGTGGCGTCCGGGACGACGATGAGAAACTCTTCGCCGCCAAAGCGGCCAAGGGCGTCGTAGGTGCGCAGGGTGGCCTGCATACGCTGTGCAATCTCGATCAGGACACTGTCCCCTACTGGATGCCCGTGTGCATCGTTGACTTTCTTGAAGTGGTCTATATCGCACATGATGACGCCAAGGCTGCCGTTGGCCCTCGCGGCGCGGTTGATTTCCTCGTTGAGCTTCTCGGTAATCACGCCTCGATTCCATATGCCGGTCAGGAAATCGCGGGTGGCCTGTATACGCAGTTCTTCACGCGTTGCTATCAACTCGTCCTGCAACTCGATGATTCGTCTCCCGGCGCGGAGGCGGACCTGCAGTTCGTGCAGGTCAACCGGCTTTACGATGTAGTCGTCCGCCCCTGACTGCATTCCTTCGATCAAATCGTCCGTCTCGTCTCTTGAGGTCAGCAGTAAGATGTACGTGTAACGCGCCTGGTTCCCGCGGCGAATCTCCCGGCAGATCTCCGGCCCGCTAATGCCCGGCATCATCCAATCGAGAATGGCTATGCTCGGGGCATCGTCTTGGACCAGGATGTCCATCGCTTCGCTCCCGTCCTCCGCCTCGACAACGTCGTAATCCCACTTCTCGAGCGACAAGCGCAGGATGGAGCGGTCTAGGGGCATGTCGTCGGCGACTAGAATTCTCATGTCTGAATCTCCTCGCGAAGGTATCCGGAAACGCGCTCGTATTCTTCTTCGAAGTGGGCAAATGTCTCGTCGGCTTCATCGAGCTGGGCCGCGCGGCCCATGCCCTCGAGTGCTGCGGCGAGGCCTTGAAGCTCGGTAGCGCCTACCTGTCCCGCGCCGCCCTTTATTCGATGTGCTTCGGACTCGACGGCCTTTGCGTCCCTCACTCTTATCGCTTCCTCAAGAAGCGTGCCGTGTTGATCCGCGTCCTCTAGAAACAGGTTTATAAGCCTCTCCAAGATGGCCTTGTCCCCCTCGGCGAGGTCGCGCAAATGTGTTAGATCGGCGGGGCCGGGGCCGGGCGAGGTTGCCTTAGGCGGCGTTGCAGCCGGTTTCGGAGCAGGCGCCACGGCGGGAGGAATCTCGCCGTTGCCCGCCGAAGCTTTCACCGGTCTCTGAGTGCCCTCCGTCTTTGGCTGGGGCTTGGCCGGGAGCAGGCCATTGCGGCGGCGTTTGTCTATTTCTACGATCCATTTCTCCAAGACCTCTTGCAGGACCTCGAAATTGATTGGCTTGGTTATGTAGTCGTCCATACCGGCAGCGAGGCATTTCTCGCGGTCACCCGTCATGGCGTGCGCCGTCATCGCGATGATTGGAATATGCGCTCCGCTCTCCTTCTCCAACTCACGAATCTTCGCTGTCGCCTCGAAGCCGTCCATCACGGGCATCTGCACGTCCATCAAGATGAGGTCGAAGTGGCCCATTTCGAGGGCCTCAAGCCCCTTCATGCCGTTGTCAGCCAACACCGGGTTGTAGCCCAGTTTGGACACGGTGCGTTTTGCGACCTCTTGGTTCATGGGATTATCTTCCACTATCAGGACGTTGTACTCCGATTTGCGTTGGTCGGCGAGGGAATGCCGCGTGATAAAGCTGCTCGACGACTCGGCAGTCTTCTCCTGCCGTCCCTCGACAAGAAGAGCCGTGATGCAGTCGAACAGGTTCGACTCCTTTATGGGCTTACCCAGATAGGCCGAAAAGCCGATCTTCTTCAGGCGGGCCACGTCGCCTCGCTTCCCGACCGAGGTCAGCATGATCAACCTCGTGTCGCGGAGGTCCTCGCTGCCCTTTACAGCGCGACCGAACTCTTCGCCGTCCATGTCGGGCATCTGCATGTCGACGACCGCAATGCTGAAGGGATCGCCCTCCTCGGCCGCCTGTTCCATCCTTTTCAACGCTTCAGCGCCGGTGCTCGCTTCGTCGTGTGGGAGCTGCCAGGATTCCAGATGAAGATGAAGAATCTTCCGGTTTGTCTCGTTGTCATCGAGGATGAGGATCCGTTTGCGCTCAATCTCACTTGGGACGATCCGCTTCGCTTCCTTCTGGACCGCCTGCATGTCGAAGCAGGCGGTGAACCAAAAAGTGGAGCCCTTGTCAATGACGCTCGATACGCCGATTTCGCCCCCCATTATCTCGACGAGGCGCTTCGATATAGTGAGGCCCAGACCCGTGCCGCCGTACTTGCGCGTCGTCGAAGCGTCAGCCTGTGTGAAAGGCTCGAATAGGCTGCTTATCTTCTTCTCTTCTACCCCGATTCCCGTATCGGTAATGGCAAACAGAAGCTTGACTTGGTCTTCCTTTTGCTGGTCCAGTGCGACGTGGACGACAACTTCCCCACTTGCGGTGAACTTGAGTGCATTACCTATGAGGTTGAGGAGCACCTGCCGCAGGCGTCCCGGGTCGCCCCGGAGAAGAGAGGGCACTTCGCCCTGAATCATGCAGGCGAGGTTGAGCTCCTTCTCGTGGGCACGGAAACTCAGCGTATCGACGACATCCTCGACTGTGCCGCGAAGGTTGAAATCAAGCGACTCAAGTTCCAGTTTCCCAACTTCCATCTTCGAGAAGTCCAGAATATCGTTGATGATCACCATCAAATGGTTCGAGGCGCTCTGGACCGCTGAAGCGAATTCGCGCTGCTCCGCATTGATGTCTGAATCCAGCAGAAAGCCCGTGAAACCCGTTATCGCATTCATCGGGGTCCGGATCTCGTGGCTCATGTTTGCAATGAACTCGCTCTTAGCGATATTGGCGGACCGCGCCTCAAGCGCCATTTCATTCGCGTGCCCAATGGCCTCTTCAAGGGTCGCGTTGGCGTCCTGAAGTTCGAGGTTATATGTTTCAACCTGCTCATCGGCAAGTTTGCGAATCCTGATTTCATCTTCAAGCGTGCGCGTGCGCTCGGTAACGCGCTCTTCCAGCTCATCGTGTGCCCGTTGCTGGGCCCGGTCGTGCGCACCGATTCGGTCCAGCATGAGATTGAACTGGTCCGTAAGCTGACCCAGTTCGTCGTCGGCGTATTTGACCGCACGCACCGAGTAGTCCTTCTCTTCGGAGAAACGCTCTGCCGTCCTAGCGAGTTCGATGAGTGGTCTGGAGATGACGCGTTGAAGATGGGTTGAGAGCATGAGCGAAAGCGCGAGAGATACTAGGACGAAGACGCCAACCACTGCAGACAAGGCTCGGATCCGTTCAGATATTGCAGGCCCCAGATCAGAGGTGATGCTGACCGTGCCGATCCGCCCGTTAGTGCCCATGATGGGCCGGGAGATCTTAACGAATCCCGCACGCTCTTCGTTGAGTACTTCTTCTATGGGCCGATCGCCGGCCACGGCGTGGGCGAGCGGGGTGGTGTGTTTGGCGAACAAATCGCCATTCTCCAAATGTATCTGCGCGCGCAGTACCGTTTCCTCTGCGCCCAGCGCACGGAGAATTTCCCGTGCGGTCTCGTGGTCCTCCTGCAAAATCGCTGCCTGGCTTGTGCTCGCGATAACTTCCGCCATCGTCTCAATTTCCTGCTCCTGGTCGGAACGGAACATCGTAATGCTGTAGGTGCTGAACGCGATGGAGGCGAGTATGAGGGAAACGCTGCTGACAAGGGTCAATAGGAGCACAAGTTTCCTGCGGAAGGGCATGTCGTGGAAACTAACCATGCTACCGATCTTCCCCCTTCACACGTACTCCGGCGAGGCCCCGCTCAGGCTGTCCCAGGCGGATTTGCCCAGCACCGCGCTGAGATAGACGTCCATTGGCCGTCTTTCACACACGCACTGAGTCACTCCGACTGGAGTGAGATTGGTATTCTCCCCCGGGCCCCGTGCGCCGGTCACTACCTAGCAAACGGCGAACTCCTAGCGCCGTCACCCTATGCCCACGGCATATGATAATCGGTCATCGCGCAGCCAGAGTATATCATATTGATCACTTTTCGGAGATCGGAGCTGTTCAGGGATTCCGAGCCGCAAACCGGGGCGGGGAAGGTAGCAATGCAGAGATATTCTGAGGAATACTGCGGGCAGACATGGCTGGCGCCTGCCATCCTCAACCAACGAAAGGGATGGCAGACGCCAAGAGTAGCTCTTCGTTTGCTGGCTGTAGTTCTTGGTCCGAACAACGGGCCTCAGCGCCGAATCAGCCGATATGTCCCTATTTCTCGTCTGAGCCTTCTCCGCTGCTACTGGCCATAAGCGCCGCGATGGCCTCGGGAACATCGAAGATGGCTGGGTCGATCTCGGTATTGTGCTCAATGCTTTCAAACGCGATTTCGATGGCTCCCTGGTCGCCCTCAATGGTGTTCCTGTGCGCAACGAGGACGCCACCCACGTCCCTATAATCATCGATGGCGATGGTCGCCGGGCCCGCCGGACCGGCACCTGTCGACTGGATATTGAGTCCGCTCTTAGTGTCGAACCAGTAGGTCCTGGCTTCGCCCTCTTCGGGTGTGAACACTACTTTGTAGGCGGCTGCATCTCCGACGGTCTCTTCAGCGACGGTCTCCGCGGAAGGATAGTAGTCCTGCCAGTGCAACCACATCTGCGGATCAGCCTGCTGCAACGCGCTCTTGGCTTCGGCCCCGTCAAGCACTTGGTCGCCGTTCATCATGTCGGAGGACCACGGCGTGCCGTCTTTGATACCACTGACGAACTCACCGAATCCCTCAATCTCCACGATAACCTTGGCATTCGGCAGCGCGACGTAGTTGGTCATCTTAGCGGACATACCCATCGCCGCGATCATCATATTGCCCTTCTGTACGCTGTTCTTGATGCCCGCCAGGGCGTCCTTGCCCCCAATGGCCTTGACGTAGTTGTCGACAATCGTCTTGGGGCTCGGCAGATCTGCCGCAGTACCGAAAGCCATAGGAAAGATGGCCAATGCGACGGCAAGAAGCCCGATTGCTTTCATCTTCATTGTCAGTGTCTCCTCGTTCGTTGTGGTGATTCCCAGAATGCTCGCCCGCTAACGACCCGGCCATCGAGTATATACCACCCCTGCCACCTTGTCTAGCCCCGGAAGTCGCATCCTTAACAGACTCCGCACACCGGTCGTTTTCGTCAGACTCAAAGCCTTCGGTGGCCTCTTAGCTACGCATGGGAGGGGCAATTGTGCTAAGTTCTAGGTCTCTTTGCGGGGGCGGCGAGGTTTCGAGAGGCAGGACATCGCATTGGACCAAAACCAGACAGATCCGGCCCGCTGGGAGGGCCTGCGTGAAGTTGCGCGGATGGCGTGGCCCATTCTGTTGGGGGCCATGTCATGGGTGATCATGGACTTCGTGGACAAGCTCTTCGTTTCGCGCCTTGGCGTGGACAATCTGGCCGCGGTGGGCTCAGCCGGAATTTGGGCGTACACGCTCGGCGTGTTCTTTGTCGGGATAGCGGGCTGCGTCAGCACCTTTTCAGCCCAAAGCCTGGGGCGCGGCAGCCCGGAAGACTGTTCGCGCTATGCTTGGCAGGGAATCTATATTTCGATGGTGGCCAGCAGCACAATGCTGCTCATGTGGCCGATCTCCCGGCCGCTTTTCGAGCGGATGGGCCACGCGCCGGAAGTGGTCGAATTTGAACTGACCTATTTTCGAATTCGTGTCCTTGGATTCGTTTTCATCGCATGGCAGGCGGCGCTTTCAGGTTTCTTCCAGTCGATCAACCGGTCGATCATTCCGATGTACGCCGCACTGGCCGCCAACGTCACGAACGTGGTTCTGGATTACGTGCTGATTTTCGGAAAGCTGGGGGCGCCAGCGCTTGGGATCGCCGGCGCGGCAATCGCAACAGTATTCTCTATTGGACTTCAGGTAGTGGTGCTACAGACCATCTTCATGGGGAAGAAGGTGGATCGCGAATACGGGTCTCGGCGCACCTGGAGATTCGACTGGGTCAAGACGCGCGACCTATTCGCGATCGGATGGCCCTCAGGCGTCTCGAGTTTCCTGGACGTTGCGAGTTGGTCAATCTTCACCAGCTTCATTGTGGGCGGTTTCGGAACCATCCAGCTGGCGTCGCATACCGCGGCGATCAGTTTCATGCATTTGACCTTCATTCCCGCCATGGCGTTGGCGATGGCCACCACGCCGATTGTGGGCCAGTGGATAGGGCGTGGCGACATTCGCATTGCGAAGTCGCGCACCTACACAGCGACCCGGATTGCCATTGTTCTCATGGTGATCATCGGAGCGATGCTGGCCATTTTCGGACCCTATCTGATGCGTGTGTTCAGCGACGATCCCGAGGTCATCGGCCTGGGAAGTACTCTACTCATTCTAGCGGCCATCTTCGCGGGCTTTGACGCGATAACGGTCGTGCTTGGCGGGGCGCTGCGCGGGGCGGGAGACACGCGCTGGATGATGATCACCCTCACCATAGGCGCCTATTGCGTCTCCTTGCCATCGTCCTGGTTCTTCGCTCATACGATGGGGCTCGGAGCAATCGGCGCGTGGATCGGCCAGTCGGTCTACATCGTCTTGCTCAGCGGGGCCTTCTTGTGGCGCTTCCACGGCGAGGCCTGGCGCAACATCAGGATCTTCTCCGAAGATCGCTTGCCGGAGCCCGAGCCGGCCACGGAGGAGAGGGCGGCGCAGGGCGAGGAGACGGCTCCTTGAGCCTTTGATTTGTGCCATTTGGCGCGCATATGCTACTCTTCATCGATTTTCATGTTGCAGGGACCCCATGCATGCACCGGTTCGGGTGCTCGGCGAAAGCCGGGTCGTGCCGGGCGGGGTTTCGGTGTCTAACCCAAACAGGAGAAAGTCTATGGCAACGGTCACTATGAAACAGCTTCTGGAGTCCGGGATCCATTTCGGGCACCAGACGCGCCGCTGGAACCCGAAAATGGGACGCTACATCTTCGGGGAGCGCCACGGGATCTATATCATCGATCTCCAGAAGACGCTTCGGCAATTGCGCCGGGCGTACATCACCGTGCGCGATAGTGTCGCCGGGGGCGGCACCGTGCTCTTTGTAGGCACGAAGAAACAGGCCCGCGATCCCGTCCAGGAACAGGCGGAGCGATGCGGCATGTACTACGTCAACAACCGCTGGCTCGGTGGCACGCTCACCAACTGGCAGACGATTCAGAACAGCATAGCGAAGCTCGTCAACCTCCAGGAAATGGAGGCCGAGGGGAAATTCGAGCAATTCAAGAAGAAAGAGGCGATTAGTCTGCGCAAGAAACGCGAGAAACTGGAGAAGAATCTGGCCGGGATCAAGGACATGGCCGGGCCTCCAGCGATCATGTTTGTGGTCGATTCGCACCGGGAAACCATCGCGGTCCGTGAAGCCGAGCGACTGGGCATTACGTGTATCGCCATCTGTGACACGAACAGCGACCCGGACGAGGTCACGATTCCCATTCCGGGGAACGACGATGCGATTCGCGCGATCAATCTGTTCTGCACGATCATCGCCGATGCTACGGTCGAGGGGCGCATGCAGTTCGAGAAGCAGAAAGAAGAGGAAGCTGCGAAAGTCGCGGCCGATGCCGCCAAGGCGGTCCAATCCGCCAAAGTCGCGCGGCAACAGGCGAAGGCGGGAGAGCTTGACGAAGCGGTCCCCGAGGCGAAGTCCGCCGCCGATGTCGCCGCTGAGGCGAAAGCGCCTGAGCCTAGCGAGGCCGCGCCCGGCGATTCCGGTGAGGGAGAATCGGAAGACCTCGCGAAGGCGCCGGAAGCCTGACGCGTTTTTTTCGTACTACCCCTTTTTACGGCCCAGAGGAAACCTAGGGAGCACAGTACCGGTATGAGTATCTCGGCAACAGACGTAAAAGAGCTTCGCGAGATCACTGGCGCGGGCATGATGGATTGTAAGAAGGCCCTCAACGAGTGCGGCGGCGACAGAGAAAAGGCGAAGACGTGGCTGCGCGAGAAGGGCATGGCAAGCGCAGCCAAGCGCGCGGGCAGAATCGCGGCCGAGGGTGCCGTGTGTTCGTACATCCATATGGGCGGAAAGATCGGCGTGATGGCCGAGGTCAACTGCGAGACCGATTTTGTCGCCAGAGGCGAGAAGTTTCAGGAGCTGTGCAAGGACCTTTGCCTTCAAATCTGCTCTGCCGCTCCACGGTGGATCCGGCGGGAAGACGTGCCCGCGGACGTCATCGAGGCGGAGAAACACATTTACATCAAGCAGATGGCGGACAGCGGCAAGGCGGCAAATATTCTCGAGAAGATCGCTGAGGGCAAGCTCAGCAAGTTTTACCAGGAAAGCTGCCTGCTTGAGCAGGCCTTCGTCAAAGAGCCCAAAACGAAGGTCGAAGATCTGATCAAAGAGCTCAGCGGCCAGATCGGCGAAAAGATCGATGTGCGGCGTTTTGAGCGCTACCAATTGGGTGAGGGAATCGAGAAGGTCGAAACGGATTTTGCGGAGGAAGTCGCCCAGGCGGTCGCCGAAAGCAAAGGAAACTAGCTTTTTTGTCAAAGCCCGCGTACAAGCGAGTCCTGCTGAAGTTGAGCGGAGAGGCCCTCAAGGGAAGCAGGCAAGATGGTATCGATTTCGATACGGTGGGGGCGCTTTGTGACGAGTTGAAACAGGCGACCGATATGGGGGTCGAAGTCGGCCTCGTCATCGGCGGGGGCAACATCTTCCGCGGCTCTGTCGGATCGAACTCGGGGCTCGATAAACCGACGGGCGACTACATGGGCATGCTGGCGACTATCATTAACGCTCTGGCACTCCAGGGCGGGCTCGAGGCGCGCGGCGTGGCTTCGCGCGTCATGACGGCCATCGAGGTCCGCCCCTTTGCTGAGCCCTATATCCGCCGGCGGGCAGTCCGCCATCTTGAGAAGGGCCGTCTCGTCATTTTTGGGGCCGGTACGGGCAATCCGTTTTTCACGACGGATACGGCGGCCGCCCTCCGGGCAAACGAAATTGGCGCGGAGATGCTCTTCAAGGCAACAAAAGTGGACGGCATTTACGATTCCGACCCGCTTTCCAATGCTGACGCAAAGCGCTATGATGAGCTGAGCTACACCGAAGTCCTGTCACGGAACCTCGGGGTCATGGACGCCACGGCAATTTCTCTCTGCCGGGAGAACCAACTGCCTATATTTGTATTTGATTTGATGAAGCCGGGCAACATCCTACTGGCTTTGCAGGGCGAGAACATCGGGACCTTGGTCCGGGGAGGGTGACACGTTGGAGCATAAAGCCCTAAAGGAAGCGCAAGAGAAGATGGACAAGAGCCTCACGGCCTTCCAGACTGAGATCTCCCACATTCGGACGGGCAGGGCGTCAACGGGCCTCGTGGACTCGATCGAGGTCGAGGTCTACGGTCAGAAGATGAAGCTCAACGAATTGGCGACGACGGCCGTTCCGGAGCCGCGGATGATCACCGTGCAGCCGTGGGACAAGAGCAATGTGGCCGCAATCGCGAAGGCCATTATGAAGTCGCCCCTCGAAGTGAACCCATCGAATGACGGCAACGTGATTCGTGTGCCTCTCCCTGAACTGAGCGAGGAGCGGCGCAAGGAGTACGTGAAGCTAATCGGAAAACTGGCCGAGGATGCCCGTGTGTCGGTGCGCAATATTCGGCGTCATGAGGTGGATGTCATCAAGAAGCAGCAAAAAAACGGCGACATCCCCGAAGACGACGCGCACAAGCTTACAGACGCGATACAGAAGGTCACGGATGAGTTCGTCGGCAAGATCGACTCGGCGTTTGAAGCCAAAGAATCAGAGATCATGGAAGTGTAACCGCACGACCGGTCTCGAGTGGAAGGGGGTCGCCCGCGGTTTCTTCTCAACGGGCCCGGAGTCGTCTTTGAGCACCTCAAAAAAAATGGATGCCTTGGAACCGAAACGGCTGCCCCGTCACGTAGCCGTCATCATGGACGGGAACGGCCGCTGGGCAAAGCAGCACGGCTTGACGCGATTGCGGGGCCACGAGGCGGGCGCGAAAACCGTACGCGCGATCATTGAGGCCTGCCGCGAACTCGGGGCTATCGAGACGCTAACGCTGTACGCGTTCTCCTCGGAAAATTGGCGCAGGTCAAAGACGGAAGTCTCGGGACTCTTCAGGCTATTAAGCAAGTATATCCGGCTTGAACTTGATAATCTGAACGCTGAAGATATTCGCGTTGTGTCTATCGGTCGAACGAAGGGGCTGCCGAAAAAGGTAATCGCGGACCTCGAGGAAAGCTGCGAACTGACAAAAAACAATCGTTCAATGCAGGTAAATATTGCGGTGAACTATGGCGCGCGCGCAGAAATCGCCGATGCAAGCCGGGCGATGGCGGAAGAGGTGGAGGCGGGACGTCTGCAAGCGAAGAATATCGATGAGGAGCGCCTGGCGATGCACCTATACGACCCCGCCTCGCGCGATCTCGACCTACTGATCCGCACTGCCGGAGAGATGCGTTTGAGCAACTTCATGTTGTGGCAGGCGTCATACGCAGAGATCGTGATTACGCGCACCTTATGGCCCGATTTCCGGAAACGCCATCTGTACAGTGCCCTGCGCGAGTACCAGGCAAGAACACGCAGATTCGGCGGGCGGCCCGGGCGATGACCGTCACCAAGAGCGGCCCATTGACCCGCTGGCTAACGGCCCTGATCGTGCTTCCAGGTGTGCTCGCACTGATTTGGGTCCCAGGCCTTCATTGGGGCCTGACACTCTTCATCGCGTTTATCGCCGGCGTCGCTCTCTACGAGTACTATGGCCTCGCCCTAAAGACGGGCGCGCAGCCTCAAGTCGCGGGAGGGATCGCCACCGGCGTGGCGGTGGTCCTGAGCGGGTATTTCGGCGAGCCGATGTACACCAACGCGGCCTTGATAGCTGCGATTGTAATTGTGACCTTCCTGCACGTGACACACCCGCCGCCCAGCGCCGCCGGTATTGCGTCCTCCGTGTTTGGGACCGTCTACGCCGGGTGGTTTCCGGCCCATATCCTTCTGCTTCACGCCTTGGAGGGAGACGGCCCGGGAGTTGTGATGGCGCTCCTCGTCGCCGTGGCCTTAACGGACACAGCCGCCTACTTCGTCGGCAAGAATCTTGGTAGCCGCCCGCTGGCGCCTATCGTCAGTCCGAAGAAGACATGGGAGGGCGCGGTAGGCGGATTCGCCGCCGCCGTGCTCGGGATGGCGGCCCTGTACGGACTTCGGACGGCGCTGGGCTGGACGGCGCTGCCGGATTGGTCCTTGCCGCGATACATGCTTGGCGGCGCGGGCGTTTCGGCGGTGGCGCAAGTCGGCGATCTTCTCGCGTCATCGTTCAAGCGTGACGCAGGGGTGAAAGACTCCGGCGGGCTGTTCCCGGGCCACGGGGGCGCGCTGGACCGTTGCGACGGGTTCCTTTTCGGCGCACCCGTCCTGTACTATATGGTTGTCCTTTGACGCGCGAACACCTCGCGTTTTGGCCTTTTTCCTGATTGCCCACACAAATACAGAGAAGTAACGTCCCATGTTTGATGAAGAAACTACCCGCTTGAGTGGCTTCGCTAAGCGGCTCGATGAACTCCTGCAATGCCTGAATGTCGAGGCGACCCAGGAGGAGATCGCAAAGATCGAGGCGCAAATGGCCGCGCCCAACTTCTGGGACGATACTGACAGCGCCCAGACTTCGGTGCAGAAACTCAAAGTGCTCAAGACGACCGTAACGGCGCCGGAGGAACTGCGCATGGAGCTTGAGGACGCGAGGGCGCTGGTCGAGCTCGCGCAGGAAGAGAGTGAGGAATCGATGGGGCCGGAGATCGCCGAGCTCACGGAGATGATCGAAGAAAGGCTCGTGGAAGTCGAGCTGAGCAGCCTCCTTGGCGATCCAAGGGACCCCAAGAACGCCATCGTCAACATCCATCCCGGCGCAGGCGGTACGGAGTCGTGCGATTGGGCCTCGATGCTCTACCGCATGATCCTGAGGTTCTGCGAAAGGCGCGAATACAAGATCGATGTGCTGGACTACCAGCCGGGCGAAGAAGCTGGATTGAAAAGCGTGGCCATAGAAGTCACCGGGCCGATGGCTTACGGCTACCTCAAGTCCGAGGCGGGCGTGCACCGGCTCGTGCGCATATCGCCGTTTGACGCACAGGGGCGGCGGCACACGTCGTTTGCCGCCGTCGAGGTATTGACCGAGATAGACAAGAATATCGAGATCGAGGTGCGTGAGGAAGACCTCAAGATGGACGTGTTCCGGGCGAGCGGCGCGGGCGGACAACATGTGAATAAGACGAGCTCGGCGGTACGCCTCACGCATTCGCCGTCTGGGATCGTTGTGTCCTGCCAGATGGAGCGGTCGCAACATCGCAACCGTGAACATGCGATTGCGATGCTCAAAGCGAAACTCTACGACATCGAAATGCAGAAGAAGGCCGCCGAACTCGAAGAGCAGCGGGACGGCCAGCAAGACGTAGCATGGGGCAGCCAGATTCGAAGCTATGTGATGCACCCGTATCAGATGATCAAAGACCACAGGACGAACGTCGAAATGGGCAACGTGGACAAGGTGATGGACGGGTACCTCGAACCCTTCATAGAAGGCTACCTAAAGTGGAAGCTTGAGCAGAGGAGCAATTAAGCCACAGAGGACTCAGAGAACACCGAGACGACATGGGCGACGCATTGACCGAGAAGATTATTGGGGTAGCGACTGGATCTATTGGTCGAAAATGAAGTCGTCGTTGAACTCAAATCCTTGTCCAAGGTTCCGGAGGTGGCGATGGCACAGCTTCTTTCCTATTTGAAGTCTAGCGGTAGATCGAGAGGTCTCATATTGAATTTTGGCGAGAAGCGGTTAATCGACAGTATCCAGAGAGTCTCTCTGTGAACTCTGTGTCCTCTGTGGCAGAATGAATCTTATGGACGACGAACTGATACAACACCGGCTCGACAAGCTTGAGCGGATTCGCGCGCGGGGAGACAACCCCTACAAGTACGCGTTTGAGCGCTCGTGTACGATTGGCGAGGCGCGAACCGCCTTTGAAGCCGCCGAGGGGAAAGTTGAGGACCCAGGGGCCATCGACCAGCAGGTGACGGTTGCCGGACGGCTCATCGCGACGCGGGACCAGGGCAAGGTAACCTTTGCCGACTTGCGGGACGAGACCGGGAAGATTCAACTCTTCATTAAGAAGAACACCGTGGGCGATGAGGCTTACGGGGCGCTCAAGGACCTGGATATCGGGGACTTCATCGGGGCGACGGGTCAGGTGAAGCGGACGCGCATGGGCGAGATTACGGTCTTTGCTGAGAGTTATGAAATTCTGACAAAGACGTTGCGCGGGCTGCCGGAGAAGTATCACGGTCTTACCGATGTCGAGACCCGCTACCGCCAGCGTTACCTCGATATGATCGCCAATCCGGAGGTCCTGGAGACGTTCAAGAGCCGCATCAAGGTCATTTCCTCCATGCGCTCTTTCCTGATCGACAAGGGATACCTCGAGGTCGAGACGCCCATGCTCCAGCCGATCCCCGGTGGCGCGACGGCCCGGCCTTTCATCACGCACCACAACACCTACGACCGTGAACTCTATCTGCGTATTGCCCCGGAGCTTTATTTGAAGCGTCTCATCGTGGGCGGCTTCGAGAAGGTTTTCGAGATTAATCGGAACTTCCGCAACGAAGGTGTCGACACGCAGCATAATCCCGAATTCACGATGATGGAGCTGTACGAGGCCTATCAGGATTACCTCGGGCTGATGGATGAAACCGAAGAGCTGTTCTGCGCGGTCATCGAAGCGGTCGTGGGCGGGCTGACGTTCCCGTATCAGGGCGACACGATCGACGCATCCCGCCCATGGAAGCGGCTTCAGCTCTTTGAGGCCATCCGCGAATATGCGGGCGTCGATCTTGAGCAAACGCGCGATCGGGACGAGGCGGCAAAGCTCGCGGAAGGCGCGGGAATCGAAGTTCAACCGGAAATGGGGTACGGCAAGATTGTGGACGAAGTAATGTCCGAGCGGGTGCAACCCAAGCTTATCCAGCCGACTTTCCTGTATGATTACCCCATCGAGCTGTCGCCGCTGGCGAAGAAGAAGCGGGACAATCCGGCGTTGACGGAGCGGTTTCAGGCTTTTATCGGTAAGATGGAACTCTGCAACGCCTTTTCGGAATTAAACGATCCTATAGACCAGCGCGAACGCTTCGAACAGCAGCTCCGGTTGCGCGAGGGTGGGGATGACGAGGCCCAGGTGCTGGATGAGGATTTTCTGACGGCGCTGGAGGTGGGGATGCCGCCGACGGCGGGCCTGGGGATCGGGATTGACCGGCTCGCAATGCTGTTGACGGATTCGGCGTCGATACGGGAAGTGATTTTCTTTCCGCAGTTGAGGACGATTCAGCAAAGCTAGGTGGGGACATGCGATTCGAGACCTTTGTCGCGCTGCGCTACCTGCGGGCGAAACGCAAGAACCGTTTCATCAGCCTGATCTCGCTGATTTCCGTCGCGGGGGTGAGTGTCGGGGTCATCACGCTGATCATCGTGCTCGGGGTAATGACGGGCTTCCAGATCGCCTTGCGCGATACGATCATCGGGAACCGCGCGCATCTCATGATCCTCAACGCCGACGGCTGGACCGTGGACAACTACCAAGAGGCGATCAAGGAGATCGAGGCCGTCGTGCCCGAGATTCTGGCTTCGGGCCCGTTCATGCAGGTGGAGGCGATACTGGAGAACCGCGGCGGCCGCAAGGCCGACAGCGTCACGACGGGCGCTTTCCTGATTGGCGTCGACCCCGCGCTTGAATCTAAGGTCACGGACCTTGCGGCGAACTTGACCACGGAGGACGGCAGGAGCTTCGGCGCGGGCCGGCTGCCGGGCAAGAAGGAGGTCGTGCTGGGGTACCGGCTTGCGGATTCGCTCGGAGTGCATATCGGGGACATGATTTCGGTATTCACGCCGAGCCGCGGGAAGAAGAAGCCGATGCCGTGGGGGGCCAAGCGGGCAAACCAGTTGTTGTTGACCGTAAGCGGCATTTCGCACGCGAAGATGTCTGAATTCGATGGGTACTTCGGCTGGGTCGATATCCCGACGGCGATGCTTCTGACCGGCAAGGAAGGGCCGGACGGCATCCATAGCCGGATCGAGGACCCCTTTCTCGCCGATGAGTTCGCGCGCCGTATTGAGAGGACGCTGGGCCATAGCGCCGTCACTTGGCACGAGAACCAATTGGCCTTCTTCGAGGCGCTTCGCCAGGAGAAATTCATGATGTTCATCATCCTGGTGTTCATCGTGTTGGTGGCGGCCTTCAACATCACGAGCACGCTCATCATGATGGTCATGGAAAAGCAGCGCGATATCGGCATCCTGCGCACCATCGGCGTCAGTAGCGCATCGGTCCTCCGGCTATTCATGGTGGAGGGCCTCATCATCGGTCTGGCCGGCACGGCCGCGGGCGTCGGTCTGGGAATGCTGCTCGCGCGCTACCTCAACCCGATAGCGGAGTTCATCGCACCCATATTCGGTATCGACCTCTTCAACAGTCAGATCTATTATTTCGACCAGATTCCCATCGAGGTCGTCCCGAGGGACGTGTTGGTTATTACGGTCGCGTCCGTGATCTTGAGTTTCCTGTCGACGCTGTATCCCGCGTGGAGCGCGTCGCGTCTCGACCCGGTGGATGCCCTGCGCCATGAGTGATTCTGTGCTCGAATGCCGGCAGGTCGTGAAGACCTTCTACGACGGCCCGCGTGAGCTGCACATCCTGCGAGGTATCGATCTCGATATCCAGTTCGGAAAGATCCACGTGATCAGCGGGCACTCCGGTGCGGGCAAGAGTACGCTGCTGCACATCATCGGCACGCTCGACCGGCCAACCTCCGGGTCGATCCTGTTTCACGGTGACGACCTGGCCAGCTTGTCCAGGGGCGCCATCGACCGGATCCGGAACGAGGAGATCGGCTTCGTTTTCCAGTTCTACCATCTGCTGCCAGAGTTCACTGCGCTCGAGAACGTCATGATGCCGGGCATCTGCAAGGGCCGGCCCCGGGGCGAATGCGCGTCGCGCGCGGAGGAGTTGCTGACGAAGGTCGGGCTCGCGGAGCGCATGACGCACAAACCGGGCAAACTCAGCGGCGGCGAGCAGCAGCGGGTGGCCATCGCCCGGGCGCTCTTCAACAAGCCCAGCGTCGTCCTCGCCGACGAACCCACCGGCAACCTCGACGAACATACCGGCGCCGAGATCGTCGACCTCCTCTGGGACCTCAACACCTCCGAAGACCTCACTCTCATCGTTGTCTCCCACGACCTCGACCTCGCCCGTCGCGCCCACACCTGGTTCCAACTCCACGACGGCGTCGCGACGGCGCAGTAATCACCTCTTTTCAGGCCGCTACGAACACACCACCAGCTGCGGCCCTTTACCAAGGCGCCACAACCGGCCAGGTTTGTCCAGTATTCCTTTTCTTGTCCACAGATGGACACAAATAACACAGATTGAGGCGGAATGTGGGGCCTGTTTCGTTCTCGCGCAAAAACGCAGAGGCGCAAAGAAAAACTCTCCGCGCCTCTGCGCGAGGCAAATCGTGCATCAGGTTGGCCCAAGGTTGGGATTGGGACGCGGCGGCCGCGGCTCCAGCGCGTATTCGAGGACGCCTTCAGCCTTCTTGAGGATCGGCACCATCATCGCGGGCAGACTCAGTTCCTTCTTAGGCTCTTCCGGTTCAGGCTTCGCCGCGCCGAGTCCAAACGCGAACCGGACAGCGTCGTTCGCCAATAACCGGATCCATTGCCGCAGTTCCCGCCCAATACGAATCTGCGCCTCCAACAACGCCCCCACCTTAGACGATTTCATGCTGTAACGTTCACCCTCCGCAATCGTGTCGTCCACCAACCGAGACACCGCCAACGCCGCTCCCGCACGTGTCAACATCACCTGATACATCGCTATGTTGTAATGCAACAGCGGGACCGCTCCTACTTTCTCTTTGGGAAAAGAGAAAGTAGGCAAAGAGAAACCATTATCATCGTCTGACGCTGTCGCTTCAGACGATGAAGACGTGGACGCATCAGAGGGCGAGGCGCCCGCCGAGCCGGTGTTCTTCTCAACGGCCCGCACATCACCAGGCGCCACCCCCTCCCGCTCCCCAAACGCATCATCTGCCGCAACAGCGGCAGATGATGCTATCGGTTCTTCTTTGCTTACTTTCTTCTTTCCCAAGAAGAAAGTAAGAGCGTTGTACTCCTGCTCCTCATAAACACAATTAGGCCGTTC
>SDBV01005298.1_pt1 | contig 18249 bp, 18 predicted proteins | sample 2277081 | NCBI WGS metagenome assembly SDBV01 (sample SAMN10402039, study PRJNA504765) | marine sediment metagenome | isolation source: marine sediment core GS10_PC15, 223 cmbsf | place: Arctic Ocean: Southern Knipovich Ridge | collected 2010 | reverse complement strand
CCTCTGCTTGATAAGGCGTGTAGGCCGTATAAAATTCACCACGAGTGGCTATCTCCCAAACTGCCGCAGGAATATAATGCTCGTATGCACCTGCACCAATAAAACATGCCCCCGGTTGATAATGCGGGGCACGCTCCACCATTAATCGGCTAATTGCTTGCTCACTAATGCCAGGAGGAATATTTTCTAATTTCGCTTTAGGCAGCTGCTTTGGGATTTCATCGAATAATTGCCCAATATTCGTTACACCCATGCTGGTTAACATCTCTTGAACGTTTTGTTTCGTGTGAGGAATAAACGGCATGACTATTTCTCAATCTTCTTCTGCTGTTTTTTCGGAATAAGCATTAGCATCCATCAATGCATCCAAGTGTAACTCATTGCTCAATTTAATTTTATAAATCCAACCCGAATGGTAAGGGTCTAGATTAATCGTTTGCGGTTTAGCCGTTAATTCCTCATTGATGGCGATAATCTCACCGGCCAGTGGATTATAAATATCAGCTGCCGTTTTCACAGACTCAACCACCGCCACTTCATCTCCCATGCCTAGCTCTGCGTTGAGCTCAGGTAATTCGACAAAAACAATATCACCTAATTGCGCTTGCGCATAATCTGTAATACCAACCGTTAAAACATCATCATCTTCCACTCGAATCCACTCATGGGTTTGTGTGTAATATAACTCTTTAGGGATATCGATCATTCTTTTCTCCTCGGAAGTCTTCATTAAATTAATTTTTTACCATAACGAACAAATGGCGGCACTACGATTTGCACTGGAACCTCTTCACCACGACGGACTACCCTCGCAGTCATTGCATCTGATACAGGAATTCGCGCAAGAGCGATTCCACAACCCAGAGTTGGCGAGTAACCTCCACTTGTAATTTCACCCTCACCATTGTCATCCACTTTTACGCTTTGGTGAGCACGCAACACACCGGGCTGCTGCATGACAAGACCAATTAATTTTTGCTCAATCCCATGTTGCTTTTGATACAATAATGCCGTGCGACCCACAAAATCTCGATCCGGTGCCTCCCAAGATACCGTCCAAGCTAAATTAGAAACTAATGGCGAGGTCTGCTCATTCATATCGGCCCCATAAAGGTTAAGACCCGCCTCTAGACGAAGTGTATCTCGTGCTCCAAGGCCGCAGGGCTTAACGTGTTGTGAAAGCAAACTTTGCCATAGCTTAATCGCCGCTTGTGCCGATAATATAATTTCCACACCATCTTCGCCAGTATAACCTGTGCGCCCAATCATCATGTGTTTAGTGATTGCGGCACGAAAAGGTTTTAGTACCACAATCTTTGCAGCCCACGACTCTCCCAACACCGAAGAGACCATAGCAATCGCTTGTGGACCTTGTACAGCTAAAATACATAAATCCTCTCGCTCATTAATTTCAACAGTAAATCCAGAGGATAATTTTCTAATCCAAGTCAAATCTTGCTCACGACGACCTGCATTGACGACCACCCGATATTGATCTTCTGCAATTCGATAGACAATTAAATCGTCAATCACACCACCTTGAGTGTTTAACATGCAAGTGTATAATGCGTCACCGACTGATTTTAATTTAGCTACATCATTGGCCAATAAATAACGTAGGAAATCATAGGCTTCTCTACCCACCATATCCACGACACCCATATGTGAAACATCGAACATACCAGCAGATGCTCGCACTTGCTCGTGCTCTTCGAGTTGTGAACCGTAATGTATCGGCATTTCCCAACCAGAAAATTCAACAAGCTTAGCGCCAGCTTGGCAGTGTTCTTCATAAAGAGGCGTTTTTAATGGCATGAAGATGACGTCCTTACATCGATTTGTTCATTCAATTGGTTTAAACGGTAAAGTCACTAAAACCGCCAAACCGTGAGGCTTACGATTCATTAACTTAATCTCACCACCATGAGCAAGAATAATATCACGAGCCACAGCCATTCCCAAACCTGTTCCACTTTGTTGCGGGGAGCGCGCCTGATCAATGCGATAGAAAGGCCTGAAGACTTTTTCAAGCTCAGCTTCTGGGATGCCCGGTCCTTGATCTTCAATTCTAACCACGGCAGTACCCTCTTTGGCTTGCAGAGAAACTTCAACCCTTTGGCCATACTTCACAGCATTTTCAATTAAATTTGAAAATACTCGTTTTAATGCCGACAACCTCCCCGATATTGGCAATCGAATATCGCCACCATGATAATTCACTTTTTGATTGGCATCGACAAGATCATTGCATAATGATTCGAGCAATGCATTAAGATCAAATCGCACAAAAGCTTCGGTTTGTTCATAATCACGCGCAAAAGATAAAATTGACGCAATCATGCGCTCCATATCATTTAAATCCGCAATAGCTTTTTCGTAATGTGGTGTACCTTTAAGATATTCAGCACGCAGTTGCAAACGAGTAATGGGGCTTCGCAAATCATGAGAGATCGCCGCCAACATTTGAGTACGGTCTCGTAGTAGCCGGCGAATACGCCCTTGCATTTCGTTGAATGCGCGAATGGCTGATTGCATTGGTAGGGCCCCTGTCACAGCTAACGGTGGCGCCTGTATATCTATCCCAAATTGTTTTGCGGCATCGGCAAATTCATCCAGCGGCAACACAAAGCGCCTGACGGCCCAAGCACACAAACTAAATAATGCAATGATTAATAATATTGATGTTAATATTAATCCCATCACTAAATAGGAATGTCGTGTGATGTGCGAACGCAAATTCAACCATCGCCCATTCGCTAATTGCAGACTAAGATTTAAATGACGATAATAGTTGCGTGCTAGCTCGCGTAGTATTTTGCGATTTTTAACAAACAAAATTTGCGAGTTAGCTGCAGGTTGCGGCAATAACTTAACCCGCAATCCTCGGCCATTTAAATATTTCACATGTCTGGGTAATTTGTTCAGAGGCAGCGCTTCTGCTAATTTTACAGCTCTAATAAGCTCTACACCGAGCCATCTTCGGCTGACACGATAACGTATTTTATTAAAATAAATACCAAATACAAATAACGTTACAGCCAGAATTAATAAAAACCCCAGAAATAAAATTAAAAAAGTTTGAATCTTGTTATTTTTGCTTAAGATCTTCAACATTGGCTTTATTCTGCTAGAGCGACTGTCGCATCAAATTGATAACCACCACCTCGCACCGTCATAATAATTTTCGGAGCTTTAGAATCTTCTTCGATTTTCTTGCGCAGTCGAGCGACTTGAACGTCAATGGTTCGATCAAATGGGCCTGCTTCACGACCACGTGTTAAATCTAATAGTTGATCGCGACTTAACGTGCGCCTGGGATTTTCTAGAAATGCTAATAATAATTCGTATTCTCCAGCACTCAATGGTACGTTCACACCGTCTGGCGCGATAAGTTGGCGTCGGTTGCGATCCAAAGTCCACTTTAAAAAACGAATATTCGGCATACTCACTAATTTACTGGCTCGACGCTTTTCGGCCAAATCGCCACTTGAACGACGAAGCAGTGCTTTAATCCGAGCTAAGAGTTCGCGTGGACTAAATGGCTTTGCTAAATAATCATCCGCCCCAACTTCAAGCCCCACGACTTTATCAGCTTCCTCATCCACGGCACTGAGCATGATAATGGATACCTCAGATGTCTCACGCAACTTGCGGCACAATGTAATGCCATCATCACCTGGCAACATGATGTCGAGAATGACTAAGTCGATTTTTGCTTTTTTAAATGCCCGCCACATATCATCGCCATTTTGCGCGCTCGAGACCCGATAGCCATGCTGAGATAAGTAATCGCTTAGCAAATCTCCAATCTCTGGATCATCATCGACAATAAGAAGGTGTGGCTTGGTGTTCATAATGCCCCTATTTGTACGCGATTAGGAGATGTTTGACAAGTTTCTGAATCGTTCCTACTCGAAGTCACACACCATCCCCTACAAAAGCACACGCCATCCTCCGCGAAAGCATTCGTCATCCTCCGCGAGGAAAGTACACGCCATCCTCCGCGAAAGCGGGGGACCCAGAAAAAAGCACACGTCATCCTCCACGAAAGCATTCGTCATCCTCCGCGAGAAAGTACACGCCATCCTCCGCGAAAGCGGGGGACCCAGAAAAAAGCACACGTCATCCTCCACGAAAGCATTCGTCATCCTCCGCGAAAGCGGGGGATCCAGTGATTGCTTGGTTTTCTAGATCCTCCGGTCAAGCCGGAGGATGACGGTGCCCTTGGAGGATGACGTGTGCTTTTCGGAGGACGACGAGTGCTTTCGCGGATGATAACAAATGATCGCGCAGGACAAACCATTTATTCTACAACAGCTATTATTACAACCTTGTCACAAACTACTTCCATTGATTAACAGCTAATTTACATTCATCAAGTAGACTACAAACTATATCATCTACAAACAATGAGGATTTAATCATGAATAATAAAATAAAAACATTAGCCGCACTCACTGCTTTGAGCGCGATGGCCTTTGGATTATACAGCACAGTCAGTTTAGCGACACCTGATCCAATACCCGCAAAAAATCTAGTACCTGCACAGCAATCCGTTAAACCATTGACACTAGTCCCTGCCAAAAACACGCTGATCAAAATACGTCGCGTTAAAGTGAAAGTCGTAAAACGTCAACATCCCGCTTGGCGCTTGGGTTTATCGCACAATAAAAACTTAAGCATCGATAATGCCCGCACGATTACGAAAGCAGCTTTGCTAATGAAAGGCCGTAAAGATTTAAGCGTGGGGAAAATCAAACCTTCTATCAATCGGAAAGGTCGCAAGGTATACATGATTCAACTCGTTAATGCAAAACACAAAGTCGTGAGTTCTATTTTGCTCAACAGCAAAAATGGTCACATTCGACCTCTAAGATCACAACAGCCTGCATTAAAATTGCAGCCTGCACGCTCATAATTTAATGTCGGAAAGAAGCAAATACTTCGAGGCTTAGCCTCGAAGTTGCTTCAACTTGCTTTGAGAGACTTGCCTGCAAATCATAATTTCCACAATAATTCTGTAAATCTTATCACTTCTATTTCGGTGTTATACTCGTAGCGAATGATTTTGAAGTTGCAACCATTTAACTAATTGATACACTATGGGTTGTGGAAATAACACGTACTATTTAGTATGTTATTTATCAGCATTTTTAATGCCCCTTTAAGGAGAAAAATCATGCAATCCGATAAAACAAATGAAACAACTATTTGCATTGTTGGCGCAGGACTAGCTGGCTTGACAGCAGCCTATGATTTGGTCAAGAACAAAAAGGAATTGGGTGAAAACTTTAAGATAGAGGTGGTAGAAGCAGCTCCTCGCGTGGGTGGACGTGTGCATACTTTACATTTTAGCGAAGGTTTATTATATGCAGAAGCCGGCGCTATGGGATTTGGTGATAATGAAACTGACATAATTAACTTAGCAGATGAATTGGGGGTTGAAATCGTCAAGCATCATGATTTAGGGGGTCAGCGTTATTTTGTGAATGGTGCATGGGATGCGGACTTCTTCAATAATGTGATGATCGTTGTAATGGGCAAATTGTTCGAAAAAATACAGGAGCTGGAAGACAATAAAACCATCGAGAAAGATAAAGATTGGAGTTCAAACGAGCCTACTAAAAGCATAGCGTTGGATAAACTAGATAATATATCAATAATAGATTTTTTAAATCAGGAGTTGCCTGATTTTGACGAAGAAAAAATAACACTCGCTGCTCAGATGAGCCTTTTAGGAATGTATACTAATGAAATTCAAAAATTATCTGCTTTTGCAGCACTACATTTTATGAGCCAATACAAAAATACAAACTATATTAATGCATTTAAAGGCGGCAATGATCAGCTTCCTAACGCTTTATATAGAAAACTTATTGAAAGCGGCGTTGAGTTTAAACTCAATACGCCCGTGCAACACATTAAAAAAATAACTCATGATGGAGCGCCTAAATCACAAGTGACCGTACAAACGGAAACAGGGCAGAAGGAGGTATTCGAATATGATTATATGATCGTCGCCACACCACTGACAATGCTTCAAGAAAACAAAGACAATCATATTGAATTTGAGCCACCATTACCCCAACAAAAAAACATTAACGAAACACCGATCAATAATACAATATCAAGAGTATATTCTGAGGTAGGTCGAAAATTTTGGAAACAGAATAAGCAGGACCCAACTACAGCAAAGGTAATTACCGATCAAACTACACTGTATATAGAAGATCATACGCAACATTTGAACGAAGAAGGCGGTGTAATTGAAGCACATTCAAGTGGTTCAGTGGGGGCAGCTGTTTGTCAATCAGAAAATCCTAAAGAAGAAGGTATTAAACAGATTACGCACATTTATGGCGAATTATTTCAACAACATCGCATAGGTGCCCCCAAATCAATCCTCTGGGGAAAGCAGCCCTATCAACAAGGCGCTTACCCGTATTTATCGCTTGGGCAACGAAGTCACCTTGCGAAATTTAGACAAAATGATGGTCGAACCTATTTTGCAGGAGAGCACACCACACCAGGGCATCCTGGCTCAATGAATGGTGCGGTAACATCAGGTCATCAGGCAGCCAAAAAAGTAATCAAGGCCATTAAAGCCAATAATATTGGGCATCAAGAAACTCAAAGTTCAGCGCCTAGCTTAAATACATTGGTTCGCCTGACACCCTAACAAGCATCTTACCCATGTTCCGACTATAAAATAATCCAGTAAATGCATCCCAAGCATTCTCAAGCCCTTCAACAATAGTTTCATGATGTTTTATACTACCATTTTGTAATAACGGACTTATTTCTTCTCGAAATTTGATCATGTCAGATTGATGGTTTGTAACGATAAAATCCTGGATTTTTATTTTATTGCTCAGCAAAGTATTAAAATTACTGGGCCCCTTCCTTGGATTTTTAGAATTATATTGAGAAATTAAACCACATAGAACAATCAACGATCGTGGTTTCATATGATTGATCACCGTTTCAAATATTAGCCCACCCGCATTTTCAAAATTAATATCGATGCCGTTAGGACACACTTGTTTTATTTCTTTATTCAATTGAGCGCTCGCTTGTTTATAAGAAATCGCTTTATCAAAGTTTAAATCATTAATCAAATAATCCATTTTTTCAGACGTACTCGTTAAACCCACAACATAACAACCCGCTTGTTTTGCAAGTTGACCAGCCAGGCTTCCCACTGAACCGGCAGCAGCAGAGATAAAAAAAACATCATTTAATTTTGGTTTTGCAATCTTATTCACTCCAACATAGGCAGTTAACCCTGGCATCCCTAACACTCCAAGGTAGGTTGATAGCTTAAACTGATATTTAGTATTGTCTATTTTTTCAATCGTGGAACTATCTGCAGTACAATAATGTTGCCAAGGCAACATCCCCAAGCAAATATCACCTCTAGAAAATTGAGGTGAGTTAGATGCGACAACTTCTCCAATGCCCATGCTGACAATAGCCTGATTTAATTGAAATGAATCAATATAAGGTTGATTCGAGGGCCTCATTCTATTTCGCATATAGGGGTCGACAGAAAAATAAATGACCCGTATTAAAACGTCATTTTCTTTGTTCAAACTAATTTTCTCTTCTAGAATTTTGATATGACTTTTTCGAGGAATGGCATCGGGATATTTCGATAAAATTATTTTCTTGGTAATCACCATGATTAACCTATTTTTTAAAGCCTGGCTTTAGAGATGTTAACCGGTCTCTTACAAGCCGAGCGAAATCCTGTGGTTTTATCATTTGTTTTTTTGAATGCTTCAAGTATTTACGATATGAATCGTAGCCAATTATTGTGAATAAATTATTAATCTGTGGGATGCTCATCTGTAAAAGCGGGGATGGCTTAGCTGGCCCCGGCATGATAGGCAGTGGTCGTTTGGCAAGATGCGCCTCATAAGAATAAGCCAGCGAAATTAACTCTCCCTCACCATACATTTTACCAATCAACTCCAACCCCACCGGCATACTCGGCTTACTCTTCGTATAACCTCCAATAATCGTAATGGCTGGCAAGCCCGCATTTGATGAAACAGCAGCACGCCCCGTGTTAACACGTTCACTATTATAGCTTGGCCCACCTTCTGCATTAAGTGGCATAATCAAAGCCGCGAGGTGATTAACCTTCATGATCTGTAACACATACGCGCGATTTTTCTTGAATGTCGCTAAAACTTGTTTATAGATTTGGCCACCTCTCACGGCTGTATCTTTGATATGTTTTAAACAATCTGACACGCCACCAAATGTGCGTGTTCGATTAGAGGTACAAATATCACGATAATTTTTCCGGGTAGAAGGAAATGATGCGAGGTAACCATTCACATCTTGAATTTCACCTGCCATATTATGTTCACGATTGCTATCAAATTTTGGCAATTTCACTTTAATCAGAACTGCGCCAAACTTACGTAAATCGGCAAAGGTTTGATTGAAAATCACCATGGCTGATTGATTATTAGCATCAAATGTTTTTTTGCCACCAACACTGGTTATAATGCCAATGCGTTTACCCTTAAGCGCATTAGGTTTTAAGAATTCCGCGTAAGAAACGGGGCGGTGTACAGCAATCTCTGTTTTGGGATCTTTGGGGTCCGAGGAACTTGCAATGACTGACAAGGTCGTTGCGAGATCAGGAACTGTTCTCGTCATCACTCCAGCCACACCATCTAAATTACCTCTGGGAAATATTCCTGATTGGCTTATTACTCCCGTGCTAGGTCGAATTCCATAAATTCCATTATATGCAGCCGGAATACGAACAGAGCCGCTATTGTCTGTGCCAATGCCCACCATTGCAAAGTTAGCGCTAACGGCAGCTCCGGGGCCAGCACTTGATCCACCAGGATTTTGATTGGGATCATAGGCATTTCCAACTCGCCCACTTTTGCTGCTAATGCCATCCATTCCTGAGGCAAATTCATCCATCGCACCTTTGCCGATGATAATCCCACCCGCATCACGTAGTTTTTGCACTAAAAATGCATTCGTCACGGGCTGGGAACCTAATAAAGCTAGTGAACCGGATGTTGAAGGAGTATCTACCGTATCAATATTATCTTTGACAATAATTGGAATACAGTGCATAGGCCCCATAAAATGGCCTGTTTTCGCATAGTATTCATCTAATTTTCTCGCTTCAGAAAACACATTGGGGTTCAATGCCACAAATGCATTAATAGGCGCACCGCGCGCTAAACTTAAATCGTATGTTTTAATGCGTGTCAGGTAATCTTTAATCAATTGTACACAAGTGAGTTGATGCGCTTTCATGGCGGCATGGACTTGGGCAATCGTAGCATCCACTAATTGAAAAGTACCCTTTTGAGTTGATGCCTGTGCTGTACTACTAATTAAGCCACATGCCATAACACATACAATGATTACCGAGCTATATTTTTTCATGATGACATCCTGCTATACTCTTAAAGACAGTTCAAGTTTATTTTACAACTGCAACGCAAGCTTTAATTGATCTTGCTTGTTAAAAATTAATGTCTGATTTTCGGCGATCCAGCCAAATAATATCATTTCTTTTCACGCAAGCAATGGTTGTTGAACCATGAAAATAAGAAAAGTTAAGCTACGGAAATGAATGGAGGTGACCCCTGAAAAATCGCCAACTAGACTGCAAAGTATTCTTACTTGGCGGAAATAAAGCTTGAAAAATTCGCCAAGTAAGTGTCAAAACGCATGTACTTGGCGATTTCATGCGGATAGACTTTTCTTACTATGACAACAAAACCTCTTCAACTTTCTGAAAAAAAAGGATTTATTGGAAGGCACTATGAGCTTGAACAACTGTATGAAACGAACAATGCAGACGAGGCAAGCATTATCATTGTATACGGCAGAAGACGAGTGGGCAAAACGGAACTTATCGAAAGAGCATTTCGAGAACGTAATTTGCTGAAATTTGAAGGTATAGAGGGGCAACCACAGCCAACATAGATGAAACAAGTGTTGATGCAATGGGCAAAATATACAGGTGATCCGTTAATAGCAAACCTGGACTTTCACTCCTGGGTGCAAGTATTTGAGCTCATTGCTCGTGAAGTACGCAAAGGTTCGTGGACAATTTATTTTGAAGAAGTACAATGGCTCGCTAATTACCAGAATCATTTCATTTCTGAATTAAAATATGTTTGGGACAATTATTTTCGTTATAATGATGCGCTGCGTCTTATCCTTTGTGGTTCATCACCCTCATTTATGATCAATCAAGTATTACATTCGAAAGCATTATACAACCGCTCAATGTACGAGATTCCTTTACAGCCATTTACACTGCATGAAACAGCGTTATTTTTCAAGAAGCGCTCCCAAAGGGAAATTATGGACGCTTATTTAACGATCGGCGGTATTCCAGAATATTTAAAAAGAATTAAATCAGAGCCATCATTGTTTATTGGCATTTGCAAAAATGCTTTTAAACGAGGTGGTTATTTTACGAATGAATATAAACGCATTTTTATCAGCAGTTTAAGTGGCAACAAACACTACAAATTAATTATCGAATATTTGAGTAAAGTGCGATTTACCACTCGTGACGAAATTTCTAAGCATTTGAATATCAAGTCAGGAGGCCAGCTTACCGAATTATTAAACGACCTAATATTATGTGGTTTCATGAAAAAATATGTTCCCTATCATTTAAAGCCTAACAGTATGCTAACTCGTTACGTTATTCGCGATAATTATTTAAATTTTTATTTTAAATTTATCGCCCCTCTACAAGAATCAATAGAACAAGGTGATTATAATGGATCAGAAACATCAGCCATTGACACATCAAGTTACTTTAAATGGTTAGGTTTTTCATTTGAGCGATTTTGTCGGGATAACCATAAACTCATAGCAACGATTTTAGGTTTTCCGGGTATTCGTTATCGTCATGGCGCATTTTATAGTCGGCGTACCAATCAACAAAGCCCTGGCTATCAAATTGATTTATTATTTGATCGCGCAGATAAGGTCCTCAGCGTGTGTGAAATAAGATATATTCAAGGTAAGGTAGGTATTTCTGTGATAGAAGAATTCGAACGGAAATTAGCATTACTTCCTACAAATAAGCACATAAGTATTCAAAAAGTACTGATTACGACAGAAGGAGCAGCAGACAATCTCATAGGGCGGGCGTATTTTGATCGGGTAATCACACTAGAAGCTTTTTTTTCTCACTGACAATAAGAGCTACAATCTTCTAGTTATATCTTCAATTGTAGTATATACCATGCTAAGCAAACAGATGAGCAGGTCAAATCACTTAGTTCATATGAATTTGTTTATTAGATCAAGGCCTAGCCAAAATAGGCAAATCAGAAGACTTCCCAACAGCATAACGAATAAAAAAGTTCTTCAACCCAGGAAATCGCTCAGTGAAATTCAACCCCATGCTTCGCGTGGTGATAAGCCAGGGGGCTTCGCTTGCAAAGACTTCTTTAAAACCACGCATCGCCATTAACATCATCGTATTGTCACCTTTGCGCCAACGTTCATAACGGCGTAACGGTTTGAGCGCACCGATATCCTGTTTTTTATGTTTAGCATCAATGGCCACCTCTGCTAACGTTGCCGCATCCATAAACCCTAAATTAACACCTTGGCCTGCTAATGGATGAATCGTGTGGGCTGCATCACCAATTAAAGCAATACGCTCCGATACATAATGTTTAGCATGGCGCATCACTAATGGAATGGCACGCGGCTCATTAAGGACTTCAATTTCTCCTAGCCGATGATCCAATGCATTCGTTACTTCCCGATTGAATTGAACTTGCGAGCGCTCTAATAATGAAGCGGCATGTGTTTTTTCACTAGACCAAATCATCGCCGCATGGTGTTTATTTGCCAGCGGTAATAATGCAATTGTGCCTTGTGATAGAAAATTCTGCCATGCGGTTTCCTGATGAGGTTTTTTGGTATTTACAATCGCAACCATCGCCTCTTGCTCATAAGGTCGCTCAAGCCAAGGCGTTTGCATTTGCTCACGCACCCATGAGCGCCCACCATCGGCGCCCACAATTAATGACGCAGTGATGGTTTGCTGATTACTTAAAATTAATTTGACATGCTCATTATGACACTCAAGCTTTGACGGTTTTGCGGGACATCGTAAATCAACCTGTTCCGACGATTGCAATTGTTGCCACAACACCCGAATCATTTCACGATTTTCAACAATCGAACCAAGTTGTGCAACTCCAATTGTTGCACTATCAAATTCAATTTCACCACCACCACGACTATCCCAAACAATCATTTTTCGCAACGGTGAAATAGCTTGTGATCGCAGTGCTTGCCACACATTTAGATTTTGTAAAATTCGTGTTGATGCTAAATTAACGGCACTCACTCTAGCATCCAATTGCGATGCCGACCAATCTAGTGGCGGCTGTTTCGATTCAATTACAGCCACTGTCATGGTTGCTTGTGCTAATGCATGAGCTAATACAAGCCCCACCAAACCTCCGCCAACAATAATGACATCGTAATGTTCCCGTTGACTCATGATGTAATTCCCTCAAGCATTAAGTGCAATGCCTCGAGCTAATTTCGGCACTTTTCCAGCCAATCCCATAAAACGCAGAGCCAGGCGATTTTTTATCGGCGACGATAATGCCGTTGCTAATAAAGCTATTCCTCTTACTCTGCCCAACATCGGTAACTTTAAACTAAAAGCACGAGTAACGCCTCGCGTTAATTCGATAATGACACGCTGATCTTGACTTCGCCAAGCAAGATAACGTTGTAAAATCTCGAGCTCTCCAATAGAGCGATGACGTTCAAGTGCATCGGCTAACACTTCAGCCAACACTGCAACATCTCTTAGCCCCAAATTAAACCCTTGGGCTGCAATCGGATAAATCGTATGCGCTGCATTACCTAACAACACCACCGAAGGCCGAATTTGTTCTGCTGCTATTATTGTTTCTAACGGATAATGTTTAATTTGACCCATCCTAACAATTTCCCCTAAACGATCACCAAAACTCTCTTGCAGAAACGATAAAAATTGTGAATTGCTCCACTTTAACACCTGCGAAGCGAATGCATTAGGTAATGTCCAGACAAGCCGACATTGCATACGATCCGGCAGTGGCAAAACAGCAAGAATACCTTCCTGACAAAAGCGCTCATAGGCTACGTAACGATGTTGTTGCTGCAAATCTAGGCGAGTAATTAATGCAGTTTCCTCATCACTTTTTTGGCTTGCGTCAATGTTTAATAGCTTGCGGCAACTGGAATGAGCGCCATCTGAAGCAATTAATAATGTCGCACTGATTTTTTGCTCACCATTCACATTTTCAAAAAAAACATCTACGCCTTTTGAATTAAATTGAATTGAATTAATTTGTTTTATCGATAAAATATCAACACCTTTTTGCGATGCACTCTGTTGGTAAAGTGTTTGTTGTAGTGCTGCAAATGGCACCACATAACCCAAGGCATGAACACCTTGTTCTCGAGCACGAAAACACAATGAACCAAATCGTTTTTTTTCGGAAACATGCACCTCACGGATAGGACAAGCTAAATGATGTAGTTTTTCCCAAACGCCTAGCGTCTCCAGAATCACTTGGCTTGCATAGGCTAATGAAATCGGGCGAGAATCCACGTGAGTTTTTGCAGTCGCTGCAGGAAGATGTGTTTCCAAGATAGCCATTTTTAAACCAAGCTCTTGCATAGCCAGAACAAAACTGCAGCCCACTAAACCGCCCCCAACTACGATAATGTCATAATCTTGTTGCACTAATATCCGCTTCCTTTTTTTCATAGCTCATTAGAACAATCGCGCCAACCCGTCATTCCCGCGAAAGCGAGAATCCAGCAATCTATTGAATGATTAAAAAATTTCGCAATTACTCTACACAACCCACATGGCAATTGCCAAGCTAGTATAAAACAGGGCACAATAAGTATTCTGGCCAAAATATCAGTCGAACTGCAAAGTTGCAAGGCTTAATAATGTTATTAAGCAACAGAGTAAATAATGGGGCACTAATGATCGCAACAACCACATCAGACAAACTCTTTGAATTACGCCAATTAATAGATGCGTACGAACTAGATTATTACTACGTACCCTCAGCTGATCCTCACTTAAATGAATATCTACCCACTCATTGGCAACGTCGTAGATGGCTCACCGAATTTACGGGTTCTGCTGGAGATGCTTTGATTGCTGCAGATGGCGCCTATTTATGGACAGATCCTCGCTACTTTATCCAAGCCGAACAAGAATTGGATCCCGCCCACTTTCAGCTTATGCGTAATCAACAAGGAATGGCACCACCTATCGAAGTTTGGCTTTCTCAACAAGGCAGGGGTAAGGTTTGCGGTGTTGACCCTAATCTCATTAGCATTGCACAAGCACAGCGCTGGCAAAAAACATTAGCAGACAAAGATAGTGAGCTTTCGGCGATCGAAGATAATTTAGTCGACTCCATCTGGGAAGACCAACCACCCTTACAAACAAAACCCATTCACATTCAATCCTTGGAGTTTGCAGGAAAAAGTGTTCGCGACAAATTAAACGAACTTCGTCGAGCAATTAGATCACTCGGCGCCAAAACTCACATCATCACTATGCTCGATGCAATTGCTTGGCTTTTTAATATTCGTGGTCGCGATATCCATTACAATCCATTAGTCATTAGCTACGCCATTATCACCGAAGATCAGGCACTGTTGTTTACCAACCTTAATCGTTTAAGCGAGAGCGACCATCATTATTTTAAAGAGCAAGGCATCACACCATTTCCCTATCAACAATTTGAAAATGCAGTGAGTGAATTAACAGACTCTGTTTTAATTGATCCCACAACAACAAGCTGGGCTGTTTTGAAGTCACTGCAACAAGCAGAACCCATTTGGGCACCATCACCCATCACATTAACGAAGGCTTGCAAAAACCCAACTGAACAACAAGTCATGCGCGAAGCACATCGCCGCGATGCGATCTCTTTATGTCGGTTTTTACACTGGCTCGACAGTCATTGGTCAGAACAAACAGAGTACACGGCAGCAACCAAGCTCAGTGAATTTCGAAAGGAAGACCCTCATTGTGTAGACCTCTCTTTTGCAACCATTAGCGCATACGCCGATCACGGTGCAATCATTCACTATCAACCCACTCTAGAGAACGCTTACCAACTCAGCGACCAATCATTATATTTGCTGGATTCGGGCGGCCAGTATTATGAAGGGACGACAGATGTCACCCGAACGTTGCATTTTGGGACACCAACCGAGCAACAAAAACATGATTATACCCTGGTACTCAAAAGCCAATTGGCATTGAGGCATACTCTTTTTCCCAAAGGAACCTGTGGCGAAGATCTCAATGCCATTGCCCACCGTTTATTATGGCAAGACGGTTTGGATTTCGGCCATGGTACAGGCCATGGCGTGGGCTGTCATTTATGTGTTCATGAAGGACCCCAGCGCATTTCCAGTGCGAAAACGAGCATCCCACTTTTACCCGGTATGATCGTTAGCAATGAACCAGGGGTTTATTTCACGAATCAATACGGCATTCGCATTGAGAATGTTTGCTTAATTACGCAAGCGAAAACCCAAGCCGAAAGCCGCACTGGCCATGGCCCGTTTTATCAGTTTGAAGACCTCACCATGGTGCCCTATGAGCGCAAGCTTATTAATAAAGACGAATTAACCCATGAAGAGTTAGAACAGATTAATCAATACCACCAACACATTTTTCAGCTTTTAAATGCCGACTTGTCTGAAGAAACGCGTCAATGGTTAGCTACTGCGACTTTGCCGCTATAAAAAACCGACCAATCTATACTCGTAGCAAATAGTTTTTAGGATTATACCAGCTTACCTGGTTAAAAGGTTAAGCCGCTAACGCGGCAAGCCCATGATGATCAACTAAACTAAGCAGTTTAAGTGCTAAACCACTTGGCTTCTTTTGACCTTGCTCCCATTTTTGAACGGTGGAGGGTGTTGTATTCAAATATGCAGCAAACACCGCTTGACTTGCATGATTGCGTTTACGAAGTCGTTTAATTTGTAACGGCGTATAGCGCTTTATAGGCGGCAAACACATTACATCAAACTCACGCATCGTTTGCTCGGTCATTACTCCCGCTTCATAAAAGTCTTGTGCCGTTTCATGAATGACTTCAGTTAAGTTTTTACCCATCATAATTCACCTCAATTAGCTTGCCTGCTTTAAGCAATCGATCGAGTTGTTCATCTCGGTAGCTAAACAACTCTTTCGCAAATGCTTTGGCAATCCTTTTTTCTTCTTGCGTGATAGTCGCACGGTCTTTCTTAGCATAACCAAAAATAAAACACGCACGATCACCCGACCTAAACGCAATAATGCTGCGTGCGCTACGCTTACCCTGTCCTCTTAACGCGATTCGCTTTTTATAAACTTCTCCACCTAACTCCGCTTCAAATATCCCCTGGTCGATCTCATTAATGGCATAGGAAAGCAGTTGATCATTCAACTTTTCCTTGCGCGCCCATTTTGCGAATAACCGCGTTTTAAAAATACGCACTGACCTTCCTTTTTTAAGTATAGCACCAGGTGCGATAATTGCAACATAACCCTTATTCTGAGTCAAGACCGGCCTGATATTTCACAGCTTCTTATACAACTCCTTGCTAATTAAACAAAAAACACCTTGACCAATTCAGCAGAACAATTTATTCTTAGCGTTATATGTCACAAATCAAGGATTAGTGCTTGATAATACAGGGATGAAATCATGAATATTACAGAAGTCAACGATTTGGAATTACAAGTCGAACACCTCATCCGTGCCACGGAAAGGCTAAAAGCTGAAAACTTCGCACTTCGTCATAAACTGGCAAACCACGATCGCGAACGACACCGCTTGCAAGATAAAAACCACCAAGCCACCGTTAAAATTAAACGAATTATGAATCAATTAAAGGAAGAACTACCATGAACGATTCTGAAAATGTTCTAACGATCAATATTTTAGATCGTAGCTACAAAATTAAATGCCCAAAAGAGGAAGCATCTGAATTACAGGCAGCTGCTCAATATGTTGATGAGCAAATGCGAAAAGTTCAGACGTCTGTCACGAGTACCGACCGTGTAGCTGTTATTACAGCACTTAATATTTGTCATGAATTGATGTCGCTTAAAAAACAAAAAGCAAATTACATCGATATGATGAATCAACGCCTGCAAAATATTCTTGGCCGCATACAAAATTTCCTGGCCACCGAAGAGGAAGTTATTGTATAATATTTGTGTCCTCTGTGATTGACGCGGCAGGTTTAAGTTTTTGAACCGATAATAATAGATGGGGGATCCGTTGGTCATTGTTGTTGTGCATGTCTGCTTTAAGTAGAAAGCCTGATACAATGCCTAGATTCCCACTTGGACCCAAGGGTTCAACAAAAACACCTGCAGCGTTATCATAGAGGTCATGACTGAGCAAGAAAAATTACAACTTCGCCAAAAGTTGCGCAAGCAACGCAAAAGCCTTGGCCTAAAAGCACAACAGCAGGCTGCAGAAAAAGTCGCAGAAAAAGTGATTCAACTGCCTGAATTTATTAATAACCAACACATCGCTTACTATCTTGCACAAGAAGGCGAATTAAATCCAGCGGTTATCATCAATGCCGCACAACAGTCAAACAAACAACTCTATTTACCTGTGTTAAATCGACAAAATGAGAAAGCATTGACTTTTTATGCTTATCATCTTAATGAGCCGCTGCAGGAGAATCGCTATGGTATCCCAGAACCGGTCATTAATAAAAAGCCAGCTGTTGCAACTGAAACCATTGATCTCGTATTAATGCCACTTGTCAGTTTTGATTCAAAATGCAATCGCATCGGCAGAGGCGCTGGCTATTATGATCGCACTTTCGCCTTTCTTAATATCAATCCACGCCCAAAAAAACCTATTTTGATCGGCCTTGCTTATGAGTTTCAAAAAGCAGACGTCATTAACAGTGAACCCTGGGATATAGCACTTGATGCAGTCATCACCGAAGACGCTATTTATTGGAGGTGAGCACTCCCCCACGTCATTCCTGAGAACGCACACGTCATTCCTGAGAACACACATGTCATCCCCCGCGAAAGCCACACGTCATCCCCGCGAAGGCGCATAGGCGTCAACTTAAGGAAATACTAAGAAGGCGAGGTTTAAAAGTAACTTCTCAAAAACCTTGGGCACTGTCATCTCGCGCGAGGCAGTGTCATCCCGCGAC
>SDBV01005297.1_pt1 | contig 18251 bp, 17 predicted proteins | sample 2277081 | NCBI WGS metagenome assembly SDBV01 (sample SAMN10402039, study PRJNA504765) | marine sediment metagenome | isolation source: marine sediment core GS10_PC15, 223 cmbsf | place: Arctic Ocean: Southern Knipovich Ridge | collected 2010 | reverse complement strand
CTCATCTGCTTCTTCTAAGTCTGCAACCACTTCATCTATCTCGCCTATCTCAAAATCCAGTATCCCAATCTCTCGCTCCCTGTTTGACGCGATATCGTGAAGCTCATCCAATCTTCTACTTAGTTTCAAATGTTTTCTATAGAGGCTCCTGAACTTTTTCACCTCCTCCATATGACCGTCCCCACAGAACTCATCGAGCATCTTTATCTGCTCGGCACTTAGCATCAGGGCCCTATGCTCGTGCTGGCCAAAAAATGCGATCAACTGCGTTCCTATCTCTCTCAAGTTTTCTGCTGAGGTCGTGCGTCCATACGCATACGCACTTGATCTTCCTGTTGCCGACACTTTCCGCGCCAAAACGATCTCCGATCTGTCTTGCGGCAAGTTCTCTGCGGTCTCGCCTAGCTCCAGCTCGCCGATTAGTTCCGATTCCAGGTCGAATACCCCCTCTACGTAAGCCTCCTTGGCGCCTGGTCTCACAATGCCCGACCTTGGCTTTCCTCCAGTAATTAGATCGAGCGCGTGTGCCAGAACGGTCTTTCCCGCTCCTGTCTCACCGGTGATCACATTCAGGCCCGGCCCAAACTGAATTTCGGCCTTCTCTATCAATAGAAGATTCTCTATGCGAAGTTCTCGCAACATATCCGTACGTGTAGCACCGAGCCCCGACGGATTCCTCACCCTGGGCGCTCCTCTGCTAGCTACAAGCGGCCGAACTTCTCTCGAAACTGGTGATAGAAGTTTGTGCCAGGTAGCTGAGCAAGCACCGCTCTGTCGTTTTCAAATGACAGGTACGCCTCAGCTCCGAGTCCTAGCTCACATTCGGTGCGGCCGTCGATGCTTACGGCAACTCCTTCGTATCGCGAAGCGTTTTTTACGGTAAGCCGATCCCCCGCAGCAGCCAAAAGAGGGCGTGCGTTTAGAGTGTGCGGTGCGACGAAGCTGATCACGTAACCCTCCACACCCCACGCGAGGACCGGGCCTCCGTTAGCCAGGTTATATCCTGTAGATCCAGCTGGGGTTGCAACCACAAGGCCATCACACCTTACGTCTCCCACCTTCTCACCGCCCAGCGAGTAGGCAAGATCCGCTACTTGATTGTCGGGCTCGCGGAGGAAAGCGACATCGTTTACCGCTGAGAGCTTCAAATCCCCTACCTCCACTGTGAGTGCAGGAAGGTTCAAGGTCTCGAACTCCCCTTTATATGCATATTCGAGGCCCTCTTCCAACTCATTGCGCTCAGCAGTGGCAAGAAAACCTATTCGACCAAAGTTCACCCCAAACACCGGAATGTTACGATCGACGAACCTTCGGAGAGCGTAAAGAATCGTGCCGTCTCCTCCCATGGCAACGCAGACTCCCATATCTCTGTCGACATCAGCGTTCAACTCCAGGTTGACATCTGTTCGCCCAGACAGCTTGTGTTTTTCGGTCTCTTCTGGTGATACCAGAAGGCGCACGCCCAGTCTCTCGGCGACGGATATCGCCATCTCCACCGCGTCGGCCATCTCCTCGGGATGCATGTGAGTGAAGAAAGTTGCCGTGCGTGAGCTTTCGGACTGCTTGATCTCGTCTTTACCCATCAAGAATCAGCTGCAAGCGTAGCTGCTTTTATGTCGGAAATCCCCTCGCCGACATCCGATGCATGGATAAAGCTCTCCCTGTTGCCCGCGGGGCCCTCGAGGCCACTGAAGCAGATACCGTGAACTACGAAGCCCATAGCTTCAATTCGCTTGGCAACTGACTCCACAGCGTCTCTCCTGTCTTCTGCGCTCCTAACAACTCCCCCCTTCCCCACCAGATCACGGCCTACCTCGAACTGCGGCTTGACCATGGCAAGACAGTTAAAGCCTCCCGTAGCCGTCGAGAGAACTGCTGGAAGCACCTTCTTCAACGAGATAAAGGAGACATCGACAGTTATCAACGTGGGTCTGAACGGAAGTTGGCTATGCCTCAGGTTTCTTGCATTGGTCCTCTCGATAACTGTGACTCTCTCGTCGTTTCTCAACTTCCAGTCTAGTTGGCCGTAACCCACGTCCAGAGCGATAACCCGAGCTGCGTCCTTTTGCAGCAAACAGTCTGTAAACCCACCATTCGATGCACCAACGTCGAGACAGCTCTCCCCCGTAACGCTCAACTCGAACATATCGATCGCGTGTTCAAGTTTTAGACCGCCTCTGGTGACATACTTCGAAGATCTCTCTACCTGCACAGATATGTCCGGCTCTACCAGTTGACCAGGTTTTTTGGCTCTCTGCCTGCCCTTACCGATCATTACCTCCCCCGCCATCACTGCTGCAGCTGCCTTGGTGCGTGACTCGTATTCATCGCGATCTTTAAGTAGAGAGTCGAGGCGAACCTTCATGGCGAGCCCAAGAAATCGTCGTATTTGGATAGAAAAGTCATGTCTAATGTGTCTTTAATCACATAATATTAAGTATATTTATTCTATGTTCCTTGGTGAGTTCCGGTCATAAAAAACCGGAATCTCCACTAATACAGTATCTCTCCTCCCAAGCGCCTCCGAAAGGGGGCGCTTACCCCTTTTTATGGAAGAAAATCCAATGATTTGGATTTTCTATGCCAAGACGGTAGCTAGCGGCACTGTTGACCCCTAACTACGAGACCCGCTTCCGTAATCCAATGATTTGGAAAAAATGCCAGCGATTTGGCATTTTTATGTTTAGGCGGTAGCTTACGGCACTATTCGAACCTAGCTACGAAACCCGGTTCCATGCCTAGACGGTAGCTAGCGGCACTATCCGAAGCTCGCTACGAGACCTGCACTGATAGTAACTACACAGCAGAGTCGGTTGCGATCTCAACACCAATCCGCTTGGCAACGTTCTCAGCTATGTTGGTTGCAGTTAGACCGATCTCCGTTCTCAATAGCTCGGGTTTTCCGTGCGTTATGTATCTGTCGGGTATGCCGAACTTCATCAGTTTTGTGTCGCTTTCTAAGCTGTTGAGCTCATCGAGTACAACGCTTCCGAAGCCGCCAACAACTGAGTTGTCCTCAACTGTGCAGATCATCTCGTGTTCCTTGGCGAGAATTCCTATCAACTCTTTGTCGATTGGCTTCGCGAAACGAGCGTTCACAACGGTTACGGTAAGGCCCGACCTTTTCTTCAGCTCCTCAGCCGCATCGATGCAGATCTGCGTACAGTCCCCATAGCCAACAAGGGCAACGCGGTCGCCGGTAGTGAGCAGCTCCCCCTTGCCGATCTCGAGGACCTCAGGCGTAGATGGCATCTCTACTCCTACAGCCGCCCCGCGCGGGTATCGCAACGCGACGGGTCCTTGGTCCCACTCGATAGCCGTTCTCAACATGTTGACCAGCTCGGCCTCGTCCTTGGGCGCCATCAAGGTCATATTCGGTACCGGAAGCAGATAGGAGATATCTAACGCTCCGTGGTGCGTAGGTCCGTCGTCGCCCACCAATCCCGCTCTATCCATCGCAAATACCACATTGAGTCGCTGGAGCCCGACATCGTGAACTATCTGGTCGAAGGCCCTTTGTAGGAACGTCGAGTAGATCGCAGCAACCGGCTTCATTCCCTCCAACGCAAGCCCCGATGCGAACAGAATGGCGTGCTGTTCGGCAATTCCTACGTCGAAGTAGCGGTCCGGCATCTCTTTTTGCAGTAGGGAGAGTCCGGTACCTGCTGCCATCGCCGCAGTTATCCCTACTACGCGCTTGTCGCGACATGCCTCGTCGAGCAACGCCTTGCCGAACACCTTGGTCCATTCGGGTGGCCCGTTCTCTGGCTTTTTCCCGTTGCTTTTCGCCGGACGCCTGTTCACGATCGATGACGGTTTCGCTGCGTGCCACTGCTCCATTCCTTCGTGCCCGCCTAGCTCAGCCGGGGCAAAACCCTTTCCCTTGACCGTCTTCACATGAACCAACACCGGACGATCCGCTTTCAGCGCTTTATCTAGTGCGTAGCGCAGCGCAGAGATATCGTGGCCATCGATTACCCCCACGTACGCAATGTCTAGCTCTTCGAAAAACAGTCCCGGTGCATAGAAGGCCTTGATCGATTCCTTCAGTCGAGGGCCAAGCTTCTCAATCCACGATCCAACGCCCGCTGGGAGCCTGGTCAAGCTTTTCTCGAACTCGTCTCTCGCCTTATACAGCTTTCGATTTAGTCGAATCTTGTTGAAGTACCCTGACATCGACCCAACGTTCGGTGATATAGACATCCCGTTGTCGTTTAGAACGATCACTATCGGTGTCTGCAGATGTCCAGCGTTGTTGAGCGCCTCGAACGCGACTCCACCGGTCATCGCTCCGTCACCGATTACTGCTACAACGTTGCGGTCTCTTTTCTTGTCCTCGCTCCTCCTCATGGCCTCCTTGATACCAACGGCGTAGGAGATCGATGTGGAAGCGTGCCCGGCCCCCATGATGTCGTGTTCAGACTCGTCTCTTTTTAAAAACGGTGCAAGGCCGTCAAACTGCCTTATCGTCTTTAGGCTATCTCTACGTCCGGTGAGCACTTTATGCGGATACGCCTGATGACCGACGTCCCATAAAATCTTGTCCTTTGGAGAGTCGAGCAGACTGTGGAGCGCCACCGTAAGCTCGCACACACCAAGGTTTGCGCCGAAATGACCCCCGATCTCCCCTACCGTATCTATTATGAAGCAGCGCAACTCATGCGAGACCTGTTCAAGTTCTGCTTCGCTCAGATCGTGTAGATCCTGAGGCTTTTCTATCTTGTCTAAAAGGCTATCTCTACTCATTTTCGCCTCGGAAACTTTAGCGTGTGCGTGAATATATGAACTGTGCGATCTTTCTGAGATCGCCCACGTCTTCTTTAATCGCATCCAGTTCCTGCATTACTTTTTCGTTTGCCTCTGATGCCAGTTCCTTCGCCCGATCAAGCCCAAACGTGCTCACGTATGTGTGTCTTTCAAGTCGCTCATCGGATCCTGCCCTCTTACCCAACTCCTCGTCGTCGCCCACAACATCGAGGATGTCATCGACTATCTGAAATAGCACGCCAAGCTCTTTTGCAAATGCCCGATACGCCTCCGCCAACTCACCTGAGCATGCAGCGAATGGCATGACGCAGGTGACAGACGCCTCGATAAGGCATCCCGTCTTTAGGGAGTGCATTCTCCTCAGCTCGGCCTCATCCATCTTTGTCTTCTGTGTGACGTCTATGTACTGGCCACCAACCATCCCCTCTGCCCCGGCCGCCTTCGCAATTTCGCCCAGCGACGCCATCTTCTGCTCAGTTGGTGCATCAAGTTTTTCAATCATCAGCAAATAAGCCTCTGCAAAGAGAGCATCCCCCGCGAGGATCGCAACGTCCTCTCCAAACTTCACATGGCAGGTAGGCATGTTGCGCCGTAGCTCATCGTCGTCTAGCGCCGGTAGATCGTCGTGTATCAACGAGTATGTGTGGATCATCTCAAGTGACGCCGCAAGTGGCATTATCTGTTCGGATTCGATTCCAAGGGACCTGCCTGTCGCTATGCAGAGCACAGGCCTAATCCGCTTGCCCTGTGCCAGCAACGAATATCTCATAGCCTCCTCGAGGCCCGAGATATCGCTCTGCCTGGCAAAGCTCAAATCGGCAAGGTACTCGTCGACACCTCGTCGAATGTCCTCTGGGTATCCCTTGTTCTTCACTGATCTTTTACGGTCAGTTAGGGCCGGTATCTGCCGTTCTCAGGCAGCGCTCGAGCTCGGTGCCAGCCTCAGCCGCAAGCCGCGCGCTCTCTCGGATCAGCTCCATGACCTTTTCGTCTGGTAGATCAGAATCACGCAGCCTACCCTCCAGCTCACGCAGCTTCTCCGCCACCTGCCTCAGATCGGCTTCAGGTTCATTCATCACTCAAGTCCTCCTCATCCACTTCTTTCAATACAGAACCGAGAATGCCGTTGATAAACCCCGGCGCATCGGCACCACAGTATCGCTTCGCCAGCTCAACCGCCTCGTCTATCGCAACCTCAAATGGAATGTCGTCTCGGTAGATGATCTCGTATAGGGCAACCCTCATTATGCACTTCTCCAGCGGTGCGATCCGCTCCAGACTCCACCCGCGCGAATGTTTCGAGATCAGCTCGTCGATCCGTTCGAGATTCTCTGCGACACCGCTGACGATCTCCCTGTTGAAGGCCGATGAGCCACCATCCTTGGAAACGTCCTCTCCAGTGGTGCGCTTGGTCAGATCCTCTCTGTAACAGACAAAGACTGCTTGTTTGCGTTGTTCACTTCGACGCACAGAAGTTATACGCGTTGAAGGTACTCGCGGCTTCGGGTATCTACCTTGATGACATCACCCTCATTGATGAAGAGAGGGGCTTGTACGGTAACTCCAGACTCCAGCGTGACCGGTTTCGTGCCGCCACCAGACGCTGTATCTCCTCGCAGTCCCGGATCTGCCTGTACAACCTTCAGCTCGACAGAGCTCGGTGTCTCCGCGCTTGCAAGTTTCTCGTCAATGTACAACAGACCCACCTCGTCGTTGGGCTTTACCCAGTCAAGCAAATCATCGACGTTGTCTTTGGCCATAGAGACCTGATCGTATGTACTGGTATCCATGAAGACGACCTCGTCCCCAGACCCGTATAGGTACTGCATCTTCTTGGTCTCGACATGCACGTCACGGAACTTCTCCCCAGCACGGAAGGTCTTGTCAATGGTTGCGCCTGACTCCAGGGCCTTCAGCTTCGTGCGCACGAATGCGCCACCCTTTCCGGGCTTTACATGCTGAAACTCGACCACGCGGAAGACGGTGTCGTCAATCTCTATGTAGACCCCGTTCTTGAACTGGTTGGTTGAAATCATCGCTTCTGAGCCTAGCTAACGACTCGAAGCTTCTTATCTATGCCGGTCAATATCTTGCAACCGTCGTCTTTCACGACGACGAGGTCCTCTATACGCACTCCAAACTTGCCCGGAACGTATATCCCCGGCTCTATCGTGATCACATTGCCTTCTTGCAGCTTGGTATCCGATTTCTGTGAAACTCGAGGCTCCTCGTGCACCTCAAGCCCAACTCCGTGCCCAGTCCCGTGCCCGAACATCTCGGCGTAGCCTCCATCGTTGATAGTCGTCCTCGCCTTTGAGTCGACATCCGCTGCTCGAATGCCTGCGGCCACCGACTCCAGCGCCAGCCGTTGCGCGTCGCGCACCAAGTTGTACACAGATTCTGCCTCATCCGACAATGTGCCCGTTGCAACGGTTCGAGTACAGTCCGATGCATAACCGTCAATCACACATCCCCAGTCGATTACTAAAAGCGTGTCAGGAGCTATTCGTTCGTCGCCGGAGTCAGCATGCGGTAATGCCCCATTAGGCCCCGAGGCAACGATCGGTGGGAATGAAACGACCTGTGCTCCCGACTCTCTAAGCCCCTTCTCGATCTCCCAAGCGATTTCTCTCTCACTTCGCCCGACAACGCCCTGCTCGATTACAGAAATGAAAACCTCGTCTGCGAGCGAGGCCGCCCGATCGATCGCATCAAGCTCCTGCTCGTCCTTAACCGCTCGCAAACCCTCGACCAAACCGCCGGCTTGGATCATCTCCACCCCACTGGACAGTGAGCCTTGTAGCGCTTCGTACTTGCTTACAGAGATCTTTTCGTGATCGATTCCAAGCCTGGTAGGACTCGCTCCTGCGAGTAGCCGTACGCTGCTCTCGAACAGATCTCGCTCGCCTACTGCTACGTCAAAGCCCTTGACCTGAGCTTGTGCCTGTTCTCTGTAACGAAAATCTGTTACGAACTGCTGGGTACCGGAGCCGATAAGACACAGTCCGTTAGTCCCGGTAAACCCGGTCAAATAGCGAACGTTGTAAATGTCCGAGACAAGTAACACATCGATTTCGTGCTTTTCGAGCTTCTTGATTAGTCGTTTTGTTCTACTTAAGCTCATCTGCGAGCAGCCTCAGAGCCTCTCGATAGCCCTCAGGTCCCTTGCCAGAGACCGTAGCCTTCACGACGTCACTAATTACCGACTTTTTACGCCACTTCTCACGTTTTTCAATGTCCGATAGGTGCACCTCAACGACCGGCACGTCCGTTATCTCTACAGCGTCGTGTATCGCGTAGCTGTAGTGCGTCCATGCACCGGGATTTAGAATTGCACCGTCTGTCCCGTCTGATAAACGGTGAATCTGTTCAACATACTCCCCTTCATGGTTCGTTTGAAAGAACGCGACTTGCAGCCCAACCTCCTTCGCCCACTGCTTTATCTGTATCTCTAGATCGATCAGAGACATATCTCCGTAGTGCTTCTCGTCTCGACGCCCAAGCATGTCAAGATTGACGCCGTGCAGTACCTCGATCCTATTAGCGGATATCGTGCTCAATCTTTCCCCCTCCAACTACTGCATCAATCACTTCGTTCAGGTCACTATCGTCAACTTCCTGGTCGATACGTACATCGCCCGGCGCCGCAAGCAAAACCCAGTTGCTGGTACTTCCCCGTCGTTTCTTGTCATACGCGAGACTGTCCTTTAGGTCGCTCGCAGATATATCGCCACATTTCAACGCAAGCCCGTGGGAGTCGAGCAGCTCGGCCGCACGTGCCCGTATGCCTTCGTCAAGCCCGAGAGTTCTCTCTGACAAATCGAGAGCTGCGCACAGCCCTATTGCAACCGCTTCACCGTGCCTGTACCTTTTGTATCCGGTTGCTGCCTCTATTGCATGCCCAACTGTGTGCCCCAGGTTAAGTACGGCTCTCAACCCTGCGTCTAGTTCATCTCGCCCTACAACATCTAACTTTAGACGTGCGCAGTCAAAAACGAGCTTCTCTGGTGCAACTTCTCTCTGCACGTTTTCCCACAGTCTGCCGCCCGCAATAAGTGCTGTTTTCACCACTTCTGCATAACCAGCAGCAATCTCCTCGTCGGGCAAGGTCTTCATCAAGCTTGGGTCGACGTACACAGCCGTCGGTTGATGGAAACTGCCAACGTAGTTCTTGGCCTCGGGCAGATCAACCCCGGTCTTTCCCCCGTAGGCTGAATCGACCTGTGCCACCAATGTCGTCGGTATCTGAAGCACGTCGATCCCGCGCTGGTACGTTGATGCACAAAATCCGGCCAGATCACCCACCACACCACCGCCAAGCGCTACTACACAGTCCGATCTCGTAAGCTTTGCGGCAGCCATCTCTAGCAGTACCGCCCCCGCCTGTGACATCGTCTTATGCTCTTCGCCTGCTTCGATTATGTACTTGCCCCCGATATGCTCGCCAAGCTGATCTGCCAGCTTCTCAAAATAGAGGGGAGCTGTATTGCTGTCACTTACGATAAAAGCTTTCCTCCCGTCCCACAGTGACCCGATCTCATCAAGCATTCCATCTGCAAGAACTACCGGGTACTCAGCGCTTTTTGTCACCGCCCAGGCCACTCTTGTCGAGGCAGGCAGTCTTTCTTCCGCCATCTGTTCGACCAGGGGTGCAAGTTTTTGAACGGATCCAACGGCCTGTGCAGGTATGACAACGTTTGCGACCGATTCGTACAGCTCTTTTCTTTCCATATGCATTTCAAAAAACCGTTGCTTGTCTCTGACCAGCGGTCTATCGGATCCCTTCACTCGCCGCCATGCCATCTCTTTTGGAATATCAAGATAGATGCACAGTGACTTTCTAAGCACTGCCCTGATCTCATCGTTTAAAACAGCTCCGCCTCCAGTCGCTACCACACTGTTCGCCTTAGTCGCTTCGATCGAGATCCGTTCCTCTATCTCGCGAAACTCACCCTCCCCTTTTTCATCGAAAAACTCCTCGATCGACATGTTGATCTCTTCCTCGATCAGACTGTCGATATCCACAACCTCTAGGCCAAGCGCACTACCAAGCTTGCTCGCAGCGGTCGATTTGCCCGCTCCCATGAAACCGATTAAGACGATCGGTTTCAACGTTCTCTCCTTACCCATCAGCACATCACAGGCGTCAACGACGCCAGCCTATTCTCTCCTTGTATCGGGCGAGGGCTGAACATGTGTCCCCAACATGGTCACCACCGAACTTCTCCTTGAACGCTCCAGCAAGGACGATTGCGATCATGGCCTCTCCAATTACACCCGCAGCGGGCACCACACAGGAGTCCGTGCGTTCCTTAAACGCTTGGGTCTCTTTTTTTGTTTCAGTATCTACCGATCGCAGAGGCTGAGTCAGCGTCGGTATCGGTTTAAGCACTGCCCGCGCAACCAGCGGCTCTCCGTTTGTCATTCCACCTTCTACACCACCCGCTCTGTTCGTCTCACGGCGGTAGCCAACTTCATCATCGTAGAAGATCTCATCGTGCGCCTCCGAGCCTGGAAGGCCTGCCACATCGAAGCCCTCGCCAATAGCCACCGCTTTCACCGACTGGATCGACATCAGTGCCTGTGCCAACCTGCCGTCCAGTCTCCCCTGCCACGTTGAGCACGATCCCAGTCCAGGCGGTAGCCCAAAGGCCCTTACCTCCATCTCCCCGCCCAGCGACTCGTTCTGACCGCGTAACTCATCTATCTCCCTGACCATCTCTTCACTTTTGCTCTCGTCGATACACCGCACAGGCGATTCATCCACGCCTTCGAAATCGTCGGGCGATTGCGGATCAGCGTCGACTCCCACTTTGCCGATCTGCAGCACGTGGCTACGTACTGTCACTCCTAGCTCTTTGATAAATGCTCTCGCGCACGACCCCGCCGCAACTCTTGCGGCTGTTTCCCTCGCCGAGGCTCTCTCTAACACATTTCTTACATCGGAATGCCCAAACTTCATCGTGCCCGCCAGGTCGGCATGACCAGGTCTCGGCAGATGCACCTCTTCGACCTTCTCGTCGTTCGGCCAGGGATCCATCCGATCTTTCCAGTTTTCATAGTCTTTATTGACGATCCTTATCGCCACTGGACTGCCGAGCGTCTTTCCATGCCTCAACCCGGCGGTCACCTCAGCTCGATCGCTCTCGATCTTCATCCTGCCACCTCTTCCATGCCCTAACTGGCGTCGGCGCAGATCTCGGTCAAGGTCTTCCTTCTCTATCTCAAGACCGGCTGGCAGGCCCTCGATCACGGCCACAAGTCCTGGGCCGTGGGATTCTCCCGCAGTTGTCACGCGGATACTCACATGCATAGGCTATCGCTTGCGGTCCCTGAATCCACACGGGTAGCACCATGGTTCTCCTCTGTGTGGCTCACAGGTACAGTTTTAGGCGATGTCAAGAAGACCAATCATTGCGATAATCCTCTTTTTTGTAGGTGCGTCGATAGCTGTGTCTATCTTCGTTCCCCGAGATCAGATCGATAACCACTCTACCGATACAACGCGCTCTTCAACCGACAGCCAAGCCGCAGTTAAACAGGTGGACGAATCAAAAACCGTAGAGATTTCGATCGACATCGACCGAGTCGGTTCCAAGAAGCCCGGGACCATTCGTATGAAGCAAGGCGAACGGGTGCAACTCACCGTAATCGGTGACGACCCGAACCAGGTCGAGGTATCTGGTTACGACCTGATAAAACCGGTCTCGAGTAGAGTCGCAGCCCGTTTCGACTTTATCGCCAACGTATCTGGAAGACACGACATCGTCCTACTGGAGCCACGCAAAGTGATAGCTGCACTTTCAGTACAAAAGTCAGACTAGATATCTAAGCGAAGCGCTTCTGAGCAGATGCGAAATATGGCTCAAGCCGCTGTTCCAAGGCCTCAAATCTCGTCGATGGAGCAAGCCCGATGTTGGCTAGCTGATCCCTGCATTCCAAGGACTGCTTTACAGCGGTACTGAACCTACCCAGCTCGATATTCGAAGCTATCGCATCGCAGTAAATCTCCTCATCGTACGGCTCGGCTTCAAGTGCCCATTCCAGTAAGTTCACTGATCTCTCGATCTGCCCGTCGGATGCAGCTGATGTGGCCTCCAGTCTAGTCAGCTGGACAAACTTAGAACGGAGAAGCTCTCGCGGAAGCAATGTCCAACCCTCAAATGGAAAGTCCGCAAACGGCTCATCGCGATACATCGTAAGTGCGCACCGCCTCTGCTCTGAGTCATCGCTACCCGTCGCCTCTATCAGCTCGACAGCGTCAAGCCAGACATCTTCGCCCAGGCGAAGGCTCAATTGGCTACGGCTTCTGTCGATGGGGCACTGGTCCGGGGTCAAATCGAGCACGTTGCAAAGATGCGATACCGCCTCCATCAGACGAACTTCTGCTCTATCGGGATCGATCTCTGGCCACAGGCTCTCTTTGACATCCTCGATATGCATTGGCCTGCCGAGCCTAGAAGCGAGTAGACAGAGCAACCGTACAGTGTCGTACTGTCCGCCAAAACCGACCTCGATCCCACCGTGCTCTATCCGAGTTTTTCCCAGTACAAAAAGAGAGAGTTTCTGTTTTTTGTGCCCGCTTGAACAGCCATTTCCCGTTGGGAGCTCTGCCAAGATGTCGAGATCGGCGTCTTTCTTTTCGGCACCCTGGTCTAGCTGAGCCATGATCTTCTCAAACATCTTCTTGAACTGTTTTTGGTTAGGTTTCTTGTCCATCTCTTCTCCAAAGGGCTCAAAGAACTTGCCCTTCTATATATAAAGACCTTTTTCTAGAGCAAACATTACGTTAAATCGGTAAATTCCCGAAACGCAAATGACTGCTTTGTGACCTAAACGCCCAAGCGTCAATCACATGGTCCTACCTATATAAGAGAGTTAATGCCTCAACTTGGAGTACAAGGAGGCAAACTTTCTGATTCGCCTGTAGGATCGCAATCACCAGGGCCATCGCTCGATCCATCTCCGCCACTTCCAGAACCTGGGTCCGAACCGCTACCAGTGCCGGGCGATGTGCTTCCGTCTCCAGTGCTTCCTCCAGGAAGTGGTACCGATGTGTCTGATCCAGAGTCGGAACCTGAGCTATCGCTTCCGCCCTTCTTTGAACCTGAAGAATCTTCCTTTGAACCCGGCCTCTTACCGGTGCTTTTAGATGATGAGTCGCCACTCGAATTTGTCGCTGAACCGTCATCTTCGGTTGTAGCTTCTAGATCGAGGTCGTCGTTGGTTGCTGTCGCCTTGCTCTTCGGGACCGCTTTCGTTGATGTATCCCCTACCGCAACTGCGGGTGATAACTGTTTAATTGACGTCGGCTCTGGCGCTGGTGAATTGGTCGGAGCCTCTGCTTCTGACATGAGCGCGACAGAGACCACAATAGGTGTGCAGACGACACTTCCGACAAGACTCAGCTTGCCAACAAATGACATGCTCTTCCAACCGGCAAAAAAGCCGGTCGAGCCTGTCTTGCCGGCAGCGTAACGCGCAAGGGTCTTTGCACTCGCGTCGGCAACACGGTCGAATCCGATCATAAGTGGAACCGGTAGCCAGCCACGATAGGTAGCTCCTGCCTCTTCTATGCCGACCAGGTTTTCTCTGCAGCTGTTGCAGTCGTCGAGATGGTTTGAAAGCCACTGTTTATCGCTCTTATTAATGTTTCCATCCACTTTCATGGAGAGATAAGGCAGCGCTCTCTTGCAATCCTCGGCCTCGATGGGCCGCATCAGAGTCTCGTTCCTGATCTCATCCCGCAGGCGCAGGCGTGCCCTTGACAGAAGCTGTGCAACGGCGTTTCCTTTTACATTAAGAGCCTTCCCAATCTGCTCGTAGCTCATCTGCTCAAGTTCGCGCATAGCTAGAACTGCACGGTGTCTTTCAGGGAGTTTCATATTCGCCGCAGCGACAGCTTTGCTCTGATCGTCGAGTAGTGAAGAGCGCTCTGGGTCTACTTCAAGCTCAACTGGCTTCAGGCCGTCTACCGGCACATCTTCGGTCGGCTCCATTCGGCCACTTTCTTTGACCATGTCGAGCGATGCATTACGAGCAGCCGCAAACAGATAACCGGAGACCTGGACCTTGTCAAGATCTAGCTTCTTTAGTTGGGCTAGAAAGTTACAGAACGCCTCTTGAGTTGCCTCGGCTGCGTCATCGGCGTTACATGTATAACGCAGGCAGAAGTTGTACACCCTTTTGCCGTAAGCATCGAATAGCTCGGCGTACGCCCCTCTGTCACCTTTCAAGCACGCCTTAGCTAACGCTCTGTTGCGTTCCGCATCAGAACTCGCGGCATTTGGTGAAACTGCCCTTTGCTCAAGTTTTTCTTTTGTCGCCGGCATCCTTTTCGGCTGTACCTCCCTGTACGGGCTGTAGTTATAGGATAAGCCACAACCCACTATCAGGCAACAGAAATTGCTCGACAACAGCCCCTGTTGCACTAATTTGACTGACTCGTGCGTTTTTTATTACGGCAGAGCGATTAAATTAATTTCTGAACCGTACGCATCATCACTGGAACCGGTGCCCGCTTACCTGTCCAGACCTCGAAGCTTCGCGCGCCCTGGTACACCAGAATCTCTACTCCATCTACCGCTTGCGCGCCCCTACTCCTTGCCATACGAACGAACGCTGTACCTCCACCGCGATAGACAAAATCCACGACGGTCTGCCCTCTTACTAAATCCGACACGGCCAGGTTGAGCATGCCCAGCTCGTCAACCTCGTTCCCAGCGTCCTCAAGGCCTACCGAGGTCGTATTGATTACTAGATCACAGTCAGTTGACGAAGCGCCAGGGTCCTTAACCTGCTCAATCGAGGCGGTATCGAAATGACTTCCTAGCTCGTCTGCCAGCGCAGCAGCCTTCTCAGGTGTGCGATTCCAGATCTTTAGGGCCCCTATCTCATTTGTCAGTAGCGCCCACGATGCGGCACGAGCCGTGCCACCTGCTCCCAGTAGCAACGCTCGTTTCCCTTCTAGTTTCGAGAGGCCGTTCGCTTCAAGCGCATCCAGAAACCCCCCTGCATCTGTGTTTTCGGCACGAATAGTGCTCTCGTGAAAGCTCAATGTGTTTGCTGCGCCAATAACCGTTGCTGCATCACTCGCCTGGTCCGCTATCTGAAGCGCTTTCAGTTTGTGCGGGATTGTCACGTTCACACCCACGTAGCCCTTGCCACCAAGCGACCTGACTATCTGCTCAAACTCATCCGCCGATACCTGCATCGATTCATATCGCCAATCCATGCCGAGCTCGGCAAACGCGGCGTTGTGCATCGCCGGCGAAAGGCTGTGTGCAACCGGGTCCCCCAGTATCCCTGTAAGTCTCGACATTTATCTAGATCCTATTCGTATGGTCACTCGGGGCAGTTGGTTGGAGATTTTCCCTTTCGGGCACGTTCGCGCTGATAGCGCTCATTGTCGCGTTGGAACTGTTCCCCACTACTCGAGAAGGCGTGCTCATCGCAAGTGTTGGGCTTCACCACGTAATAGAGGTAGCTCGTTTTGGCAGGACTCGCCGCCGCCTCGATCGAAGCAAGGCCAGGATTTCCGATCGGGGTGGGAGTAAGACCGATACGTCTACGCGTGTTGTACGGTGAATCGCTTGCCAGCTCGCTGTTTGTCAGTGGCTTGCTCCAGTTGTTTTTTGCGTATCTGATCGTCGCATCTACCCCCAGTGGCATCCCTTTCTTCAGGCGGTTGTATATGACCGATGCAACCTTCGGCCGCTCGTTTGACACCTTGACTTCGCGCTCAATCATCGATGCGATGATGAGTACGTCGTACTTTGTCAGATTCTTGCTGCGCGCATACGAGAGATTTACTTTTTTGAACTCCCTCTTGAACGCCTCAAGCTGGTGTTCCACAAAAGTATCGGCACTTGCCCCGCGTTTTAGCTCATATGTTGCGGGGAACAGAAACCCCTCCAGTGAGTCAGTTCCCTTCGGCGCACCGTAGTCGCGCGGGTCTAGAGCAACCGATCGCTTGCTCGCCTTCATGTAGCTGCCCGATATGTCGTCTTTCTTTGCGATCTTTGCGATCTCTCTTCGACCAACCCCTTCCGGTACGACCACGTGGACCACGTTTCGAGGTGGTCCTTTCTTCAACGCAGATATTGCCGCACCGTAACTCATCCCCTTTCGTAGTGTGTATCTGCCCGGCTTTAGATCGCCTCTACTGCCCGAGACGGTTGCTCTAATCTCAAAGAAGAAGGCGCTTGAGACAACCCCCGAGTTGTCAAGGATCTCTGCGACCCCTCCCACTCCAGTCTGCTTAGGTACATAGATCCTCACCTTCCCCCCACCGTCTCCGGCAAAAGGCTGGAACAACAACCATAAGATGACGACGATTACAACCGCTAAGGCAGCGATCAGGACGCGGCCCCATCGCATCTTTATTCTGCGAGGAGGCCTTCTGCCTGACCGCTCGTCATGACGTACTCGACGTTCCGAGTATTCTTCGTCATGCGGCTGGCTGGGATGACCTTCCACCTAGTTACTCTCCTTCTCACTTAGATAACCGGTCAGTAGATGAGCTGCGGCAATCGAGTCCTCGGAGGCCTTTGCCGGTGCCCCTTCTTTGGCAGTGTCTTTCTGGGTCTTCTTCGCCAGAGACGTCGTGAACCGTTCATCGTAGGTCTCCACGCCAACTGAGACCTTATCCCTCAATAGATCGACAAACTTGCGAGTCTCGGCCGCCTGCCTACCTTCTTGGCCCGAAAGCGTCGTGGGAAGCCCAACCACAATCCGTTCGACATCCAACTTGACAGAAAGCGCAGCTATGGAAGCGATTCCACTTTTTGTTCCAGCATCCTCTACTACATCGATCGGCCTCGCGATCATCCCGCTGGGATCACTCACAGCGCAGCCACAACGGGCACTTCCGTAATCCAATGCCAAAATCCGCATTAGCTCGAAAGCTGCTTTTTTATCTCTTCGTCGGCAATCTTCAGAGCGTCCTTTTCCTTCTCCGGATTCTGCGCACCACCCTGCGCCATCGTGTCACGACCGCCACCGCTGCCACCAACCTGTTCAAGCGCCATATTAATTAGCTCACCCGCTTTCACTCCCGACTCCACCACAGCTGGCGCTATCTTCATTGCCATGCTGAAACCTTCGCCGGCGCTTGTAGAGGCCGTAACAGTGCCTTCACCAATTTTAGATAGCGCGACATCACACACCTGTCGAAGCTCACTGGGATTCAAATCCTCGAAGGATCCGCTGGCAACTTTCGTTCCTGATATATCTGTTGCTCCAACTGCAAGCTCCGCAGCGTATTGCTCAACCTTGCCTGACCCACCTTCCTTCGTCTTTTTCTTGAGCTGAGACTGCTCTTCGAGTAGCGATTCAACTGTGCTCTCAACATTTTCCGGGCTCGTCTTTAGCTTTCTGGATATCTCAGTGATCAGCTTGTCACGCTCACGAAAGTCCTTTAAAAGCTCAGGTCCGGTGAGGGCCTCTATCCGACGCACGTTTGCGGCACTGGACGACTCACCCGTGATCTTGAAGCCACCGATCTCCGAAGTGCTCCTGACATGGGTACCGCCACACAGCTCACGAGATACATCCTCCACCTCGATGACTCTCACCCACTCCCCGTACTTCTCTCCAAACAACGCCATCGCGCCCAGCTTCTCGGCCTCTTCTCTGGACATGTGCAGACCCCGAACCGGAGTATTTGCGGATATCCAATCGTTTACGCGTTGTTCGATCGATTCGACTTCTTCTTGGGTCAACGCCGCACCGTGCGTGAAGTCGAAGCGGAGCTTGTCCGGACGCACAGCCGAGCCTGCCTGTCGCACATGATCGCCCAACCTCTCACGTAGCGCCGCATGAAGTAGATGGGTCGCAGTGTGGTTGCACGCGGTCGCATGCCTGTTCGCCGCATCTACGGTCACACGTACCGCCTCTCCTTCTTTTATCTCTCCGTCTTCTACCTCTAGCTCGACTACCTGATCGTCGCCAATACGAATAACGTCCACGACTTTCGCCCTACCAGATTCAGAAACGACTATGCCTGAGTCTGATACCTGGCCACCACCTTCCGCATAAAAGGGGCTCTCGGGGAACTTTGCAAGCAACTTGCCGTCTTGGCTCATCAGTAGCTCTGTCTTCGTTTTTTGCTCAAGTTGTTCATAGCCAGTGAAATCCGTTCTAAAGCCAGCCTTTTTTGCAAAGTCGAAGATTTTGTTGTGCTCGTCTTCCGATCCGTGGGCAGTCGCCGTCCCAACCCGCGCTCGCTGGCGTTGTTCCTCCATCAGCTCGTGGAATCCTGCGTCGTCAACTGATAGTCCAGATTCGGCAATTAGCTCTTTTGTCAGATCGTAGGGAAATCCAAAAGTGTCATGCAGTTTGAACGCATCTGCAGCACTTATCCATGAGGTTTCTTGCTGTTTTGCCTCGTCCACCAACTGTCCCAGTATTTCCATTCCCTGATCCAGGGTCTTAAGAAAATTCTCCTCCTCAAAATCCACCCACTTCTTGATCGTCTTGCTGTT
>SDBV01005296.1_pt1 | contig 18255 bp, 17 predicted proteins | sample 2277081 | NCBI WGS metagenome assembly SDBV01 (sample SAMN10402039, study PRJNA504765) | marine sediment metagenome | isolation source: marine sediment core GS10_PC15, 223 cmbsf | place: Arctic Ocean: Southern Knipovich Ridge | collected 2010 | reverse complement strand
CGGCATCTTTTGGCCCGGAGCGGCGTTTTCGCTCTTTTGAAATCCTCGACATAGCCCGCTATGCCTGCGGTTTCAAAATTGCTCAAGCCTTGCTCTGAACCAAAATCTACCATTTGTGGATGGGCACTAACTAAAATATAGATCGTTAAATAGGATTTGAAATGAGAAATGACAGCCAATCCCCTGATATAATTACTTTGGTAAACTCCCTGGACCCATTGAAAGAGAGATTTAACACCCACAGCGGAAAAATTCGATTTTTAAGCTTACTTTCCCCGACATGCCCCTTGTGACGTGACAAAGGTACCCGTGCGGTATATGAAAATATTTTTGAGAAATATCCAGACGCAGACATCAACGCTTCAATCGTATGGATTCCCATATTGGAAAAAGACAACTTTGATGCAGCAATCTCATCTGTTAAGGTTTTAAATGATGATAGAATCCGACATTTTTACGATTACAATCAAACAGTCGGCAAAGCCATTGCCAATCGGGCAGATTGGGCAGGGCACGTGGCATGGGATATTTACCTTTTCTACAAACCAGTTGTAAAATGGGCTAAAACACCGCCAAATCCGATCTACTGGATGCATCAATTGGTCGATGACTGGGCGACAAAAGATAAATATCGTACTGGTGACGATTTAAAAAATGAACTTTCCATCTCAATGGAAAAGTTGCTTTAAGCCATTTCAAAACCCCGGATTCAACTTGAGTACAAGGCGCAAGTCGATGACATTCATATTGACAGAACGCCCTTCTTTCGATAATATTAAAATAGACTGGCCGTCACAGATGCACGCGCCCTATCTTAGGGTTCGCGCAAAAATAACTTAGCAGAATCGGCGCTTGGATTGGGTTTGGATTTGGCTGATCCGAAAGAGCAAAACCACAGGATTAGCGAGCTATTTAGAGGATTTTGCGAGTGAGGCATCGGCCAAAGATGGGCTGAAGCTAAGATGCTAAAATGTGAAGTTATTTTTTCGCGATCCCTTAGGCCTATCTGATGCGAAAACACACTTCATTAATGATTGTTTAACATGTTTTCCAAAAAGAGAATTCTTATTATTATCTATTTCAACCCACTGATGACCCAACAACCAAAGAAACGTTTCCTCATCCCACCCCGGCTGACGTTGTTGGCAAAATAGCTGCCGGGCAAATGGCCGGCATGGACACGATAAAAGATTGAATCAATGATGAAAGCCTCAGACCTATTTATTAAGGCCCTCGAAAATGAGGGCGTCCAATTCATTTTCGGGATTCCCGGCGAGGAAAACCTCGATTTGCTCGATTCGCTGTCGCGCTCAAGTATCAAACTCATTCTCACCCGACATGAACAAGCCGCCGGATTTATGGCCGCCACTTACGGGCGCCTGACCGGAAAAGCGGGGGTGTGCCTGTCAACGCTGGGACCCGGTGCGACCAATCTCGTCACCGCTGCTGCGTATGCCCAGCTCGGCGGCATGCCGATGCTGATGGTGACCGGGCAAAAGCCTATCAAGCACAGCAAACAGGGCCAGTTCCAAATTATCGATGTGGTGGACATGATGAAACCCATCACCAAATACACGACCCAAATCGCCAGCGGGGACATTATTCCCTCACGAGTACGCGAGGCCTTTCGCCAAGCCGAGGAGGAACGTCCGGGCGCCACGCATTTGGAGCTGCCCGAAGACATCGCAGCTGAAGAAACGAATGCAACACCTATTGAAGTCAGTTATATCCGACGTCCGACGGTAGAGGCCATTGCGCTGCAACATGCGGTGAAGTTGTTGTCCGCGACCCGACATCCCTTGCTCGTCATCGGCGCGGGCGCCAATCGCAAACGCACCGCCAAGATGTTACGCGATTTGGTTGAGCGGCAAGGCATTCCCTTTATCACCACTCAGATGGGCAAGGGCGTCGTGGATGAGAGACATCCACACTTTTTGGGCAATGCTGCCTTATCCGCACACGACTTCATACATCGCGCCATTGACCAGGCCGATGTGATTATTAATGTCGGCCATGACGTGGTCGAAAAGCCCCCGTTTTTCATGCGGCCAAAGGGATTGAAAGTCATCCATATCAACTTCAGCTCGGCTGTGGTGGATCCGGTCTATTTCCCACAGGTCGAGCTAGTGGGCGACATTGCCAACAGCATCTGGCAATTGAACCAACTGCTCGAGCCCCAAGCCCACTGGGACTTCACCGGTTTCCAAAAAGCTTGCGCAGCGATGCAGGCGCATCTGGCTGAAGGTGCGGATGACCCGCGGTTCCCGGTCTATCCCCAACGCCTGGTGGCCGACGTGCGCCAGGTCATGCCCGATAACGGCATTATCGCGCTCGACAACGGCATGTATAAAATCTGGTTCGCTCGCAATTACCCGGCGCATTTCCCGAACACCGTTTTACTGGATAACGCCCTGGCCAGCATGGGTGCCGGACTCCCATCAGCCATGGCGGCCAAGATCGTGTTTCCCGACCGCAAGGTGATGGCCATCTGCGGCGACGGCGGATTCATGATGAACTCGCAGGAACTCGAGACGGCCGTGCGCCTGGGTCTTGATTTGGTGGTACTCATCTTAAACGATAGCGCCTACGGCATGATTAAGTGGAAGCAAGCCAACTTGAACTTCGCGGACTTTGGTCTGGACTTCAAAAATCCGTGTTTCCGCAAATATGCCGAAAGCTACAATGCCAAGGGACATCGGCTGGTGCAGACCGATGACCTTGTTCCACTGATGAAACAATGCCTCGATGCAGGCGGCGTGCACTTGATTGATGTGCCGGTTGATTACTCGGACAACGACCGCATCCTCAATAAAGAACTGCCTCAACGCAGCCAAGCCATTTAACCCGACAACACCTGAGGTAAACCATGCTCGCTGAAACGTATCCTTTCTATCTGGCCAACCAGCCGGAGCAACCGAACACTGCTCTGGTGGTCACCGACAAGTTTACCGGCCAACCTGCCACCAAAGTGGCCATGGCCGACTCCACAGCCATCGACCGCGGCATTGCCGCCGCGGTTGTCGCCGCCGAACCGTTTGCCCGGATGCCCCCTTACGAACGCCAACGCGTGTTGTCCCATTGCGTCAAACGGTTCACTGAACGCGCCGAAGAACTGGCCCAGGCCCTCCGGATCGAAGCCGGCAAACCGATTAAGGACAGCCGCGGCGAAGTCTCGCGTCTCGTTGATACCTTCCGCATCGCTAGCGAAGAATCGGTGCGTCTCAAAGGTGAGGTTCAAAATCTTGAAATCAGCCCCCGGGCCCGGGGTTATCGCGGTATGTTCAAACGCGTCCCCATCGGACCGTGCTCTTTCATCTCACCCTTCAACTTTCCGCTCAACCTGGCGGCCCATAAAATCGCGCCCGCCATTGCCGTTGGATGCCCGTTTGTGCTCAAGCCAGCCAGCCTGACACCGGTTGGCGCACTCATCATCGGCGAAGTCCTGGCCGAAACCAATCTACCGCCCGGCGCATTTTCCATACTCCCCTGCCGGCGCGACGGAGCGGATCTATTCACTACCGACAAGCGGCTCAAGCTTCTCAGCTTCACCGGCTCCCCCGCTGTCGGTTGGGCGCTCAAAGCCAAAGCCGGCAAAAAGAAAGTCGTGCTCGAATTGGGCGGAAACGCGGCTTGTGTGGTGGATGCGGATGCGGATTTAACCGATGCCACAGAGCGGATTGTGTTTGGTGCGTTTTATCAGAGCGGTCAAAGCTGCATCAGTGTGCAACGCCTGTTGATTCACGACTCGATTTACGACGAAATGAAACAGCGTCTGATAACGGCCACCCGCGCGCTAAAATCCGGGGATCCGAAGGATGAAGCCACTTTCATCGGCCCGATGATTTCAGAGAAAGAAGCGATCCGATTGGAAAAATGGATTCAGTCCGCAATCAACGCCGGCGGTAAACTTCTTTGCGGCGGAAAACGCGAAGGAACCATTTTGGAAGCGACCTTGCTGGAAGGCGTACCCGGAAGCCATCCCATTTGCACCCAGGAAGCCTTTGGTCCGGTGGCGGTGCTCAGCCGGTTCACCCAATTTCAGAAGGCCATTTGTGAAGTCAACGACAGTAATTTCGGTCTGCAGGCGGGCATCTTCACCCGGGACCTCTACAAAATGTTTTACGCCTGGGATCATCTCGAAGTCGGCGGTGTCATTATTGGCGATGTTCCGTCGTGGCGGGTGGACCACATGCCGTATGGCGGTGTGAAAGACAGCGGTCTGGGCCGCGAAGGCATCCGGTTCGCCATGGAAGATATGACGGAGATTCGAAACCTGGTCATTCGTACGCCAATGCAGGGATAGGTCATGCACATATTTCCATCAAGGGAATGGATAAAACGCCCAATACCCTGTCGAAAGTTTATAGATGACCGCACCTATCCCGATTTGTGCAAACACCTCTGCCATGCCTACCCCTTTAATCCGACAAAGATAGTGAGTGTTCATAAATAAATGGCCCTTTTTTCTTTGGCTCGGCATTCCTGAACAGTTTACCGATTACGGCGTACCGCACGTACACCTTCCTGTCCTATTTTGCAGAGACCGCAAACCCTTTCACAGCCTTGATAAAACAAAAACCTGCGCATTTTCTGAATTGAACACCGCTCTTATTGATGTTAAGGGTTCGCACAAAAATAACTGAGCGGAATCGGCGCTTAGATTTGGCTGATCCGAAAGAGCAAAACCACAACAATAGTGAGCTATTTCGAGAATTTTGCGAGTGAGACATCGGCCAAAAATGGGCTGAAGCTAAGATGCTAAAATGTGAAGTTATTTTTTCGCGAACCCTAAGGTCATGGACGGACGCTAACTCATATTTGAACGAAAACTATTTTATTTCGTTCAGGCACTAGCTAAAGCGAATCGGTAGTATCCTTAAAAATATCATCAAAAGCCACAAAGTGAAGAACGGGTTCACCTGTGTGCAGTTCTTATGACATTTGCAAAAATTAGATTAACCGGAAGGTGGAATAACTATCATGTCGGGCGACGTTAGAGGGATGTCGGCATAAATTCAGTTTAAACAACGAATGGCCCAAAGATGGAGGTTGTAATTTTATCACATCAGTATCAATTTTATTTTTTAATCGTTAATATCTTTTTCGTCGAAGTGATTTTTTAGCTTTTTTGCCACCGGGATCAGCCGGATTTACCTTTATGTTTTTCCCCTCGATAAATTTTCCGTTTAACGACTTAATTGCTTGGTCGGCTTCCGAATTACTTGGCATCTCAACAAAACCAAAACATTTTGATCGACCGGTAAATCTATCCTTTATGATTTTGACGCTTGCTACTTCTCCGAACTCATCAAACATTACTTTTAAGCTGTCCTCTTTAATTTGATAGGATAAATTACCAACATAAATATTCATTCAAAAATCCTTTCTCTCTTTCTAATTATCACGTTTTTAGGTGATGGGAAGCACATCTGTTTAAAAATCCGGTTAAGGTTATTATAAAAATAAAGGGCATTCCTTCAAAATTCGATGAAATGCCCTTTCCCAGTTTATGAGTAGTACACTAACTCACAGTCACATTTGTTGCGGCAGGACCTTTTTGACCCTGCTCGATATCAAAGGTAACCTTATCGCCTTCATTGAGCGACTTAAAACCTGATGAATTGATTCCTGAATGATGAACAAACACATCCGGTCCATCTTCCTGTTCAATAAAACCGAAGCCTTTACTGTCACTGAACCATTTTACAATTCCATTAGCCATGCTGACATCCTCCTTTCAAAAATTCTCAAAGTTCCAAACTTCAGGCTGCCACTTGGACAAAAGGAACTCTCCCTCAGAACGAAACCGGCCCGCCACTTAGGAACGGGCCTTCATTGATTTGGTATTATCATAACACGAATCTGATAAAAAGCAAATGAATTGTATATTTTTTTTTATAGGGGTTGCTTAAGTAAATTGTGTCTAAATGAGAACTAGAATTTTTCATTCAGATTAAGGCGGGCTAAATTTTTGATCCCAGGCAAACGCCTTTATTTTAAGAACTATGATTTTAAATTCAACGCAGATTTGGATGAAAATTACAATTTTTGTTCAGGCGCGAAATAGGCTCTGCCGCTGTCGGTTATCCACATGAATTTCTAAATCAATAGAATCTATAATGCGATGGTCTAAATCAATAACAAATTGAAATAATTAAATAATTATGAACTTCCTCATACCCGAATAAAACCGTGGAATATTTTGGCATATTATCCAAAACTGACAAAAATCAAACCGATAAAAATCATGACAATGCCAAAAATTTTGAGCCTATATCCGGATTCATTCAGTAGGATAATACCCAGAAGGGCTCCCAAAGGGATGCTGAGTTGGCGAAATACAGCAACATAACTGATATTTGACACATAATTCATCGAAGCCAGAACAAGGCCATAAGTCAAATAAATGCCTATTCCAGTCAAAACAGCCGCAAATTTGAAATCGCGTATGACCTCTTTGATATTATTTCTCTCACCCGGGATGAGGAACACGAGTATCCCTTTCCATATTGATGAAGTTATCGCCTCCAGTACCATATAAACGAGCGTTGCACTGACAGGATTGAAATGACCATTCGGTAGTTCTCGTAGAGAGCGTAGCGCCTCATGATCCAAAATGGTATATCCTGAAATGAAAAAAGCGGCCAAAACAGCTAACAAGCATGAAGTGTTTATCAATTTCTTAAAATTTATTTCTCGAAGCGATATAAAGGGCAACAAGAAACATCCACCTACAACAAAGATCATACCGATGTAATAAAACCATCCCAGGGGTGCATCCCTGCCCAGAATTACCGCTCCGGCGGTCACGATAACCGCCGGCAGGGAGCGAGCGATCGGATAGGCGACAGACAGGTCCCCGTATCGATAAGCACCGGCCAGCGCGGCCATATACGCGGCAAGACAAAACCCGGATAATGTTACGTAGATCCAAACGGTTCCGGGTATAAAAAAAATGTAAGATCTATAAAAGTAAAGAATGGGGAGCAGAAGCAGGTTTCCGACAATATTACTCACCAGATAGAAAGAGAGTGTGGGGTGTTCCCGCTTGCTGATAAAATTCCAGCCGGCGTGAGTAACCGCAGAAATCAAAAGAAGAACAGCAGCAATTAATGACATAATATTGTTATAATAGGCACCGGAAACGGAAAGCTTTTCCCGTTTTTATTAAAGGATATAAACTTTTTAATTATCCAGCAGTACTTGCCTCATGAAGTATTACATATTTAACCATTTTACGAGAAAAAAAAAGCGTTGTGATAAGATAATCCCAAACAACTAATTAGTGTCCATTCATAAATGGCTCTTTATTTGAAGCGACTTTTGTTGAAAGCGGATTTATAAATTTGTTTGATAAAAAAACTTGACATTCGACTTCATTGCTGTAACTGTAAATTCAGTTGTATTTGGAAAGGAACTTGAAACTGATGTTTAAATTTACAGGCAGATACTATTATTATTTTTTCGGCTATTTTTTTTACCTTGCCGGTCGGCCTGGGGTGCGCTAAGTAACAAAGTAACTTATTAATTGCAAAACCGTGGGCAGATCGCAACCTACGGTTTTTTTTTTAAAGGCCGTGGGCGCTAAAAGCTTACGGCCTTTTTTATGACACTGATTATCGATCAAGGGAACGCTTGAAAGGACCATTAATTATGAAACAGACAGATGATTTGCGAGTTGTGGGTTATGAACCGCTGATCACACCCAAAATTTTAAAAAGGGAAGTTCCTGCCGGCGTCGAGGCGAGCAGGACGGTGGTTGAGGCGCGTAAAACAATAGAAAAAATACTCCTAAAGGAGGACCCACGGTTATTGGTCATTGTGGGACCATGTTCCATTCATGATGAAAAGGCGGCGCTCGAATATGCAGCCAGACTAAACGAGCTGCGCAAAGAGGTAACCCAGACTCTTTTTATTGTCATGCGGGTCTATTTTGAAAAGCCCCGCACCACTGTGGGATGGAAAGGAATGATTAATGATCCTGATTTGGATGGTACTTGCGACATGACAACGGGTCTGAGAAGAGCCCGCCGTCTGTTAATGCAAATTAACGAAATGGGTTTGCCCGCCGGCACAGAGATGCTGGATACGATTACCGCTCAGTATGTTGCCGATCTGGTCGGCTGGTCGGCCATTGGCGCCCGTACCACTGAATCCCAGACCCATCGCGAAATGGCCAGCGGGTTATCCATGCCGGTCGGCTTTAAAAACAGCACGGACGGCAAACTGTCATCAGCCATCAACGCCCTAATGGCTGCCGGATCCTCGCAGAGTTTTTTGGGCATCGACCAGGACGGTAAAACGTGCGTGGTTAAGACCACCGGCAATCAATCGGTTCACATCGTTCTAAGGGGCGGGGAAAAAGCCAATTATGATCCCATCAGCCTGGAAGAAGCGCGCTTGAAGTTGATTGAAAAAAATCTCCCTGAAACGATTATGGTAGACTGCTCACATGGCAATTCAATGAAAAAATACCAGGGGCAGGCCGTGGTCTGGAAAAATGTGATCGGTCAGTATCTTGCCGGTAACGAGTCCCTGATCGGCTTGATGCTCGAAAGCAACCTCCACGCCGGCAATCAGGCCTTTTCCGGTGATGCTTCAATGCTGAAATACGGCCTTTCCATTACAGATGAATGCATTTCATGGGATACGACCCGACAATTGCTGCTCTGGGCGGATGAGAAACTCCGGCAGACGGGCATTAAATAGTAAGTATCATTTCCAAAAAAAAGAATGAAAACATTTACCATCAACACAATTTCAGGACGTTCGCGCATTTTAATTGGGGAGCGGCTCCAAAACCTGCTGCAATACACTTTGGGTGCCAAACCGATTATTATCACCGATGTTAATGTCGGTAAATTGTATCCGTTAAATTCCATGGCCGCTGAAATCATCACCATCGGCACCGGTGAGGAGATCAAGACATTAGATACGGTGCAGAACATTTATAAACAGCTGCTTCGATCCGAGGCGGACCGATCCTCTTTTATTGTCGGCATCGGCGGCGGCATTGTTTGCGATATTGCCGGATTTGTGGCTTCGACTTTTTTACGAGGCGTCAGGTTTGGATTTGCTGCGACCACCTTGCTGGCCCAGGTAGATGCCGGTGTCGGCGGCAAAAACGGCGTTAATTTCAATGGTTATAAAAACATAGTAGGAGTTTTCAACCAACCCGAATTTGTCATTTGTGATCCTGACTTATTAAAAACCTTGCCGCCAAAAGAGATCTCATGCGGGTTGGCCGAAATCGTCAAACACGCAGCCATTGCCGATGCAAATCTATTTTCTTATATTGAGCAGAATTTTAAAGATATATTAATGTTGGACCGCCGGGCGATTGAAAAACTGGTATTAGCATCGGCCGACATCAAATCAACGATTGTCAACCGCGACGAAATCGAAAAAGGTGAACGCCGCATCCTTAATTTCGGTCATACCTTTGGGCATGCCATCGAAAAAGTGACCGGCGTTGCGCACGGCCAAGCGATCAGCAGAGGTATGGTCATGGCTTCAGCGCTGTCGGTCAAAAGAGGCTTGCTGTCCATGGAAGAAGACCAACGACTCAGGATCTTGCTGGGCAACTTAAACCTTCCGACCGATTTTGCGTCAAACCCCGATAAAATTTTTCACGCCATGGGAAAAGATAAAAAAAGAGCCGGCAACCGTATCCATTTTGTTCTCTTAAATGGCCTCGGAAATGCCCGGGTGGAACAGATACCGTTAAAAGAACTTGAGGATACGCTTTATGGATAACCCTACCCCGGAAAAACCGTACCACAAATCAAATGACGTTATCTCAGTCTGGAGAAAGGCTATCGATGATATTGATGAAAAAATATTAGATTTAATCAACCAAAGGCTTTTATGGGCAGCGCGGATCGGCAAGTTTAAAAAACAAAACAACATTCAGATTGCAGACAGCCGGCGGGAAAAAGAAATTATGAATCGCTTGCTGAAAAAAAACAGAGGCCCTTTGGACGGTGATGGTCTGCAAATCATTTTTTCAACCATTATTGCGGAAGGTCGTAACGTACAAAAACTAAATCGAGAGTCAAAATGATCGGTTCAAGCACATCCCTCTTTGGCATTATCGGAAACCCCGTTGCCCACAGCCTCAGTCCGATCATGCAAAATCAGGCGTTTGCTGCGCTTAACTACGACGCGGTTTATCTGGCTTTTGAAGTCGTTGATCCCGGTTCAGCCGTAGCAGGCATCAAAGCCTTGAATATCAGAGGGGTCAGCGTCACTATTCCCCACAAGATAGATGTTATGAAATACCTGGATAAAATCGACGAAACGGCGGCAAAAATCGGGGCTGTAAACACCATCGTCAACAGAAGCGGTATATTGACCGGCTATAATACCGATTGCGAGGGATGCATGGCTGCATTACGGACCCAAACGACGATTCAGGGCAAATCGATAGCGCTCATCGGTGCCGGCGGGGCTGCCCGGGCCATCGGATTTGGCCTGGTGACCGCAGGCGGGCGTGTCACAATTTTGAACCGCTCACGGGCATCCGGTGAACAACTGGCCTCTGATCTGAAAACAGAATTTTTGCCCCTCAACAAATGGGAACCCAATTGCTATGACATTCTGATCAACGCCACCCCAATCGGAATGTATCCTGAAATGGACGTAAGCCCGATTCCGGAAAAGGACTTGTCAAAAAACTTGGTTGTTCTGGACATTGTTTACAATCCGCTGAAAACACGCCTTTTAAGAGAAGCTGAAGCAAAAAAATGCCGGACAATCAGCGGGGTTTCCATGTTTGTATTTCAGGGAGCATATCAATTTGAGCTTTGGACCGGTAAAAGAGCCCCGGTGGAACTGATGGAAGATACGGTTCTTCAGGCCCTAAAACAAAAAAACCATAATTGATTTTAACACGCCATGAGAGAAATTAAACCACATAAAATTGCCAACTGCCGGGTGGTCGTGCCCGGGTCGAAAAGTGTTACGCATCGCATGTTGATTGCCGCCGCTTTATCAGATGGGGTCTGTACCATTCAAAACGCACTTGTCAGCGAAGATACTCAATTTACAATGAGAGCGCTCAAACAGATGGGAATTCGAATTGAAGAGAACCCTCATGATGTCCGCATTTATGGAAAAAGCGGTCTTTTGGAACCGTGCGACGCCCCGATTTATATCGGAAATTCCGGGACATCCCTTCGGCTCTTAACCGGAGTGGCAGCTCTGGGTAAAGGCACCTACACTCTGACCGGTACAAGCCGGTTGCAGGAACGGCCGATCCAAGATCTTTTGGATGCCTTGCAGCAGATGGGCGTTAAAACCCGATGTTTGAAGAACAATGGGTGCCCGCCCATCGCGATTACCGGCACTCCGATCCGCGCAGATCAGGTGGACATTAATTGTCAAAAAAGCAGTCAGTACCTTTCGGCCCTTCTACTCATTGCGCCCTTGGCTCATCACGGCCTCGAAATTCGTGTTACCGGCCCGTTGGTATCCAGGCCATATGTGGATCTGACGGTGGCGCTTTTGAAGACATTTTGCATTCACATTGAACGCGAAGGTTATAAAAGATTTAAAATTTCGGAGGGCCAGCGTTATCGAGCCGGAAAATACGTGGTGGAAGCGGATTGTTCCCAGGCAGCCTATTTTTGGAGTGCGGCCGCAATTACCGGTTCTGAAATCAAAGTACTGGACATCAACGCCGAATCTGCCCAGGGAGATATCCGTTTTCTTGATATCCTCCAAAAGATGGGTTGTCGCATATCCAAGGAACCGGACGGTATCTGCGTGGCCGGCGGGCCGCTTAATGCCATTGAAGCCGATCTGGTCGATATGCCGGATCAGGTTCCCACATTGGCAGTGGTGGCGGCATTTGCAAAAGGTACTACTGTGATTAAGAATGTGGCCCATCTTAAATCAAAGGAAAGCGATCGGCTCAGTGCCACGGTAGCTGAGCTTAACAAAATGGGCATTGAAGCTGCTTGCACCGATAACACATTGGTGGTTAAAGGTGGCCCATTGCAGGGGTGTGTCGTGGATACCTATAATGATCATCGCATAGCCATGAGCTTTGCGATTGCGGGTTTAAAAGTAGACGGGGTCCGGATTCGCAATCCGGATTGTGTTGAAAAATCCTTTCCAAACTTCTGGCAGGTTTTTGAAGGATTATATGAGTGATGAACCTTTTTTTAATTGGATACCGCTGCACCGGAAAAACAAGTGTCGGGAAATCTATTGCCGCAACCCTTGACCGGCCATTTGTGGACTCCGACCTATTGGTGACCCGGGAATGTAAAAAAACCATTAAAGAGATCATCGACACCGAAGGTTGGCAGGCTTTCCGTTGCCTAGAGCGGTCAATGATAAAGCAAATCTGTACAAAGGACCGTCAGGTCGTGGCCACCGGCGGCGGTGTGGTGCTCGATACCGACAACATCAGTGCAATGAAAAAGAGCGGTATTGTTGTCTGGCTGCGCGCGCCCGCTGAGACGATACGAAAACGGATGCTTCAAGATAAGAATAACCCAACTTTGCGGCCGCCGCTGACCGATAAGGGATCGGTCAAGGAAATTGAAGAAGTCCTGCTGGCACGGCACCCCTATTATGAAAACGCAAGTGACTTTACCATCCCAACCGATGATGTTTTGATAGATGAGATCAGCAAGCAAATCATTAATGAGTTAAAAAACAGGAAAGGAGCGTAATCCCCATGTCCAGCTCATTTGGCACCCTATTCCGGGTTACCACCTTCGGCGAATCCCACGGTCCGGGAGTCGGTGCCGTGGTTGACGGTTGTCCGCCAAACATTGCGCTCAGCGAAACCGATATCCAGACCCAGTTGAATCGACGTCGACCGGCACAGAGCCAATTGTCGACCCAACGAAAAGAAGCGGATCGGGTTACCATCTTGTCCGGTGTTCAGAACAGGTCAACCCTTGGCACCCCGATCGCCCTAACCGTCAAAAATACGGATCAGCGTCCAGGCGATTATAATAAACTGCGGTCAGTTCCGCGGCCCTCCCATGCGGACTACACTTACCAGGAAAAATACGGCATTCGCGCCTTAAGCGGCGGCGGACGCTCCAGCGCCAGAGAAACCATCGGTCGTGTTGCCGGGGGCACCATCGCAGAAAAATTTCTATCCGTACAATATGGTATTGAAATTATTGCCTGGGTCAGTGCGATCCATACCCTGGAAATCCCTCTACCTGATATTATAAATATCAGCCGCGGTGACGTGGATGGCTCGGATACCCGATGCCCGGATTCAGAGGCAGCAAAACAGATGCGTAATGCGGTTTTAGAAGCAATGGAAGCCGGTGACTCTCTGGGCGGGGTCATCACCTGTGTATGTCGCAATATACCTGCAGGGCTTGGAGAACCTGTTTTCGATAAAGTTGAAGCGTTATTGGCCCAGGCCATGTTGTCGATTCCGGCAACTAAAGGGTTTGAAATCGGCTCGGGCTTTGACGGATCACGAATGCGCGGATCCGAACACAATGATCTGTTTGTAAAAAAAGGAAATCGTTTGGGAACCAAAACCAATCACAGCGGCGGCGTTCAGGGCGGCATTTCAAATGGCGAACCGATCATTTTTCGCGTCGCCTTCAAACCCCCGGCAACCATCAGCCTGCCACAAACCACGGTAGATTTTGAAGGTAACGATACGATTCTTGAAGCCGGAGGCCGGCATGACCACTGCGTGGCGCCCCGTGCCGTACCTATTGTTGAAAGTATGGCGGCGCTGGTTATTGCCGATCTCGCGCTTCGACAGAAGATGAGGGCAAATGAAGCTGTCTGACAAAATTTATTCCATTGAAGGATCAAAGACCGTTGCTTACACCACCCTGATCCGACAGTTGCGCTTAAAAGGCAAAAAAGTGATCGATCTCGCCGTTGGCGAACCGGAAATGGATACACCGTTTGAGATTATCGAATCCACAAAAGCCGCACTGGACGCACAAAAAACCCGCTATGGCCCGGTCAACGGCCTTCCCGAACTCCGGACACGGCTGGCGATCCCATTTAGCGATTATGATGCTGAGAACATCTTGCTGACCAATGGATCCAAGCAGGCATTGTTTATGATTTTTCAGATCATATGCGATCCTTTGGATGAAGTGATTATTCCCGTGCCGTTTTGGGTCAGTTTTGGCGAGCAGGTCAAACTGGCCGGGGGCAAACCAATATTCGTTCGGACTCAAGATCATCAGCTGGATTTTGAGGCCATTGAGCACGCGATTACGATTCGGACAAAGGCCATTTTAATTAATTCACCCAACAATCCAAGCGGCGCGGTCTATCCGTTGAATGATTTGAAAAAAATCGCCCGCCTGGCAGCGGATCACAACCTGTATATCGTAGCGGACGAGGCCTATGATGCATTTGTATACGACGGATGCAAACACGTCAGCATGTTCGACATCAAATCTGCCCGGCACACCACAATTATCACACGCAGCTTTTCAAAAAGCTGCAGCATGACCGGTTTTCGGATCGGTTACATTGCCGCTTCAACTGAAATTATAGACGCCCTTTCAAAAATTCAAAGCCATATCAGCGGCAATGTCTGCACCTTTGCCCAACACGGAGCACTGGCTGCACTTTCGCTTGATAACAACATGCTTTTGAAACGGCAAACCCAAATGCAACAAAAACGGAATATCGCCTTTGCATATGCATCCAAATTATTCAAATGCATTAAACCACAAGGCGCGTTTTATCTTTTCCCGGATGTATCAATGGTTCTAAAAAATGATGAAACCGCACAAACACTGGCTAATCGTTTTTTAAAAGAAGCCGGTGTAGCCGTTGTTCCCGGAGAAGCATTTGGAATGAATAAACATCTTCGAATATCGTTCGCTGTTTCAGATGACAAACTTAAAAAAGGTTTTGAGCAGATCGCAGAGGTATTATGATCGGTATAATCGGTTTTGGACGATTTGGAGAATTGACAGCCCGGTATCTTGCCGAGGACTTTGATGTTCGGGTGTTTAATCGAACCGATAAATCCGACCGAATTAAAAAAACCGGCGCCCGCCCGGCATCGCTAAAATCGGTCTGTCAGCAAAAAATAGTTGTTCTTTGTGTGCCGATCTCCATATTAAAAGATATTTTAAGCGAGATTGGACCGTTGTTAAGAAAGGATGTTGTGGTTGTCGATGTCTGTTCGGTAAAAGTTTATCCCACCGATTGGATGAAAGCATTATTGCCCGATACCGTGTCGATTTTAGCGACCCACCCGATGTTCGGGCCCGATAGCGCTTCAGATTCCTTAGAAGGCCGTAAAATTTTTTTAAGCCGGGTGAGAGTGGCCCAAAAGACCTATCAGAAAATCAAAAGGTACCTGGTCTCTAAAAAATTAGTCATCATGGAATCGACACCTAAAGACCACGATGAGCAAATCGCCATCAGTCTGGCCCTAACCCATTTTATCGGCAGAACCCTGTCTGAATTCGGGGCCAAACCCCTCAAAATGGACACCGAGGGCTATAAACGGCTGTTGCACATCCTAGATGTCGTCGAACATGACACCTGGCAACTTTTTGATGACATGCACCGTTATAATCCCTATGCTAAGGAAAAACGGATCGCATTTATAGAGGCGATGAAAAATATAAACAGTCGCCTATAGACAAATCGACCGCTTAAATCCGGAGAAAATCAAATGGGAGAGAATACAAAACATCTTAAAATTTTAGTCATCCATGGGCCCAATCTCAATATGCTGGGAAAGCGGGAACCTGAGATATACGGCCATCAAACCCTTGAAGAAATAAATGCCCATCTGAAATCCCGTGCAAGCGAGAAAGGACTTCAACTTGAAACCATTCAAACAAATCATGAAGGCGAAATTGTAGATCAGATACAAAAAGCCGCCGGCACATTTGATGGCGTCCTCATTAATCCGGCTGCCTACACTCATACCAGTATCGCCATCAGGGATGCACTTGCCATGCTGAAAATGCCGATTGTTGAGATCCATCTTTCAAATATTTACAAAAGAGAATCCTTCCGTCATAAATCACTGATTTCAGATGTTGTGACCGCCCGAATTTCAGGGTTTGGATCTCATGGATATCTGTTGGCCTTAGAAGGGTTGGTTCAAATGTTGTGAAGAACGGGACTTAGTTCTGAGGATTACAATTTCATATCCAGCGCAGATATGGGCGAAAAAGACAGTTTTCGTGCAAGCACTAAATAATAACGACTGCTATAGTGATTCAGATAGAAAAGGATGGGCGAAATGAAAAACCTTAAGCTGGTATCCCGAGAAACACAAAAGCGAACCATTGTCAATGTGTCGGGTGTTGAGATCGGACGTGATTTTGTCGTGATCGCCGGTCCCTGCAGCGTAGAAAGTGAAACCCAATTACTAGAGACCGCTCATGCGGTTAAGGCCGCAGGTGCGGATATGCTGCGAGGGGGTGCCTTTAAGCCGCGCACTTCTCCCTATGCATTTCAAGGGCTTGGCCTTCAAGGCTTGAAACTGTTGGAAAAGGCTAAAAAAGAGACCGGACTGCCCATTGTTACCGAGGTGGTCGACCCCAGAGATGTCTCCTGGGTGGCTGAATTTGCCGATGTCCTTCAGATCGGCACCCGCAACATGCAAAACTTCTCACTTCTTAAAGAAGTCGGAAAATCAGAACGTGCCGTGCTCCTCAAACGGGGAATGTACTCCACACTCTCAGAATGGCTCAATTGTGCAGAGTATATTCTGAGTGAAGGAAATTCGAACGTGATTCTGTGTGAGCGGGGCATCCGGACCTTTGAAACCTATACCCGAAATACGCTTGACCTAAGCGCTGTGCCGTCCATCAAAGAATTAAGTCATCTCCCGATCATCATCGATCCAACCCACAGTACCGGACGGCTCAGTTTGATCGCATCGATGAGTATGGCAAGCGTAGCGGTCGGAGCAGATGGAATGATCGTCGAGGTCCATCATAAACCCCAAGAAGCGCTTTGCGATGCGGACCAGGCACTTACACCGAAAATCTTTTCAAAAATGATGAAACGTTTGAGACCCTTAAAGTCTTTTTTGAATAATCTGCCGGTCGAGTAAACCGACAAAAAAAATGGGCCAAAGTGAGGAAAAAATGAAACCTGAAGAAATTTATAAAAAAATTAACAAGATTGACCGGGAACTATTGGTTATGCTCCAGGAAAGAATGGGACTGGCGCTGCGATCCAATAAATTCAAAGAAACCCCGAACACCTCACAACATGAGAATGACATTCTAGTATATGCAGATCATTTAAACCTGGATCTAATTGAAAGCACGTTTGCCCGACAGTTGCTCAAAACCATTATTAAAGAAACCAAACGACTTCAGGATGAAAACCGCTTATTGGCGGCATTTCAAGGGGAGCACGGAGCTTACGGCGAAGTGGCCGCCCGCCAGTTGGTTCCAAAAGGAGCCTACATCCCCTGTATGGAGTTTATGGATGTATTTCATGGCGTTGAGGACGGCCATTTTGATCTCGGAGTCGTACCGGTTGAAAATTCTCTGGAAGGAGCTGTCACGCAGGTCAACGATCTGTTGACAACAACCAATCTTAAGGTAATCGGTGAAGTAAAAGTGGCGATCAACCACTGCCTGATGGCGGCTGATGCAACGGATTACCGTGAAATTCGCCAGGTCTTTTCACATCCCCAGGCTTTGGCCCAGTGCCGCAATTTTCTCATGCGCAACAGGCTGGAGGCCCATCCTTATTATGATACGGCTGGGGCGGCAAAAATGCTGGCCCGGGAACATCCCAAAGCCGCTGCGGCCATCGCCAGTTCTTTATGCGCCGAACTGTATAATCTCGAAATTATTAAAGAGGGCATTGAGGACAGCCCCTCCAACTCCACGCGTTTTTTACTCTTGGCCCGGGAGTCGCACTCAAAAAACGGGGACAAAACCTCGATCATCTTTGCCGTATCCCATGAAGCCGGGAGTCTGTATGCGGTACTCAAGCTGTTTGCAGATGCCAAGATCAATTTGACCCGAATCGCTTCAATGCCGCTACGTTCAGATCCGGGTAACTACAGTTTTTTTCTGGATTTTGAAGGCTCAAACAAGAATCAAAAAGTTGCCACAGTCCTGAAAAAGATGGAACCATTCACCAAATGGATGAAATACCTGGGAAGTTATTCAGCTGATACAACGGCTCGAAAATCCGACTGAACCAAACTCAAGGATGCCCTGGCCTCAAAACGAGTTTCGCCCCTTTTTGCTTTTCATCCTGCCTTCTTCACGTGAACTCATTTATTTATTGCCGTTTGAAAAG
>SDBV01005295.1_pt1 | contig 18256 bp, 19 predicted proteins | sample 2277081 | NCBI WGS metagenome assembly SDBV01 (sample SAMN10402039, study PRJNA504765) | marine sediment metagenome | isolation source: marine sediment core GS10_PC15, 223 cmbsf | place: Arctic Ocean: Southern Knipovich Ridge | collected 2010 | reverse complement strand
GGATGCACCATTACTAGACACTCCCAACTCAAGAGCCGTTTCACGGTTATGGAGTAGCTCAGTTATTATGCCTCCTGAAATGAGGTGCCTTTTCCTTCCTCTAATCCCCTCATCATCGTACTTGTAGTATCCCATCGAATGCGGTATTGTCGGGTCATCGCTGACATACACTTCCTCACTGCCGATCTTTTTCCCCACGTCAGCGGACCCGATATATGATTCGCCAGCTTGCGCGGCCTCCCTACCTAGGATCCTGTCAGCTTCGCTGGGGTGGCCGCTTGATTCATGTGCCACCAACCCGGTAATCTCTGGCCCAAGGACAACATCTACCTCTCCCTGAGGGGGCTTCGTTTCAGCCTTTATGGCGTCCGAAATTTCAGAAAGCCGTCTGGGAAAATAGTTGAACAAATCGAATCGATCGAGAATTTCCATTCCACCCGATCCACCAAGCTGGGCATATCCTGCAGGTACCGTAATAGTTGAAGTTCGCCCTTCGTATTTCATCGCAAGTATACTGTGAAACTGCACTCTCGGTACCTGGCTTTCCAGTTTGGCGCCATCACTATTTACATAATGCTTCTTCTCTATCATGGTCCTCAAAAAGAGCAACCTGCTTGGCAGGTCAATGCCATTCTCGGCCATTACATGATCATCAAGTTCTTTTAGAACTCCCATCATTTCATCGATTGTGACGTCTTCAAGCCTCACCTTCTCGTCTGCAACCCATTTTCCGCCTTCACCATCCCCTCTGCCCAGCTGAATCTTCTTCTTGAGAATCAAACTTGCAGATCTGGCCCTCTTGACGGCAGATTCAGCTAGTCGGCCTACACTTTCTTTCGTGAGCAAATTAGTAGCAACGAATGACATTGCGCCGTCATAGACAATTCTTACGCCGATACCGTTAGAATCAAGAAAGACGGATGGCTCTGGATTGCCGTTTCTCAGAATCGCGATTTGATCTATGTTCCTTTGTAATCGAGCCTCGCAATACTCAGCCCCCAGTGAAAGCGATCTCTCAAGAACTAATTGAATCAACTCTTCGCTCATGAATAGAAGGGTCAAAACTGTGCCGATTTATAGATGTCATCACGTCTGAGCGGAGAGGAAGAGGCAGTAGAGTGACAAGTCTCAAGGCCAAGGGCATAGATGACGGGTAGCCCAACACTAGTTGTACCTGACACAAGTGTGATCATTGACGGATCGTTATCAAAACTGATTTTGTCTGGTAAATTGAAGAACTGCGAAATCATTACTCCCATCGCTGTACTAGATGAACTTCAGGCTCAAGCATCAAAGCACCGAGAACATGGTTTCTTAGGACTGGAAGAACTGAAGAGACTCGGGAATCTAAAGGCGGATTATGGGGTGACTCTGTCGTATAAAGGCGAAAAGCCTACCCTCGAAGACATTCGTCTTGCTGGAAGCGGGAGAATCGACGCTATTATACGGGACGTCGCGCGGAAGCTAAATGGAACGCTGTATACGGCTGACTACGTTCAGGCATTGGTCGCAGAGGCCCTGGGAGTTAGCGTTAGTTACATTCCAATCGAGGTCAAGACTGATGGATTTGAATTTGAGCAGTATTTCGATGAAACGACGCTAAGTATACATCTCAAGGAAGAGGTGCCTCCAAGGGCCAAGAAAGGAAAACCGGGAGAGTTCAAGCTTGTCGAGGTTGGAACAAAACCCCTAACCCGGGTAGCTATGAAAACAATAATGAACGAGATCTCCGAGGCGGCTCGTATAACCGAACGTTCAGTGATCGAGATCAAAAAAGAAGGTGCCCAAGTAATTCAACTGGGTTCTTACAGAATAGCCATGACCCGTCCACCGTTTTCGGACGCACTAGAAGTCACTGTCGTAAGACCGATCGTAAAACTCGGAATGGATGACTACAAGCTCTCTGAAAAACTAATCGAGAAAATTAGAAGTCGCGCTGAGGGAATCGTAGTTGCCGGTCCGCCTGGCTCCGGGAAGACCACCTTCGCAAGCAGCCTTGCAGATTACTTCTCAGAACAAGGAAAAGTAGTCAAGACTTTCGAGTCTCCGAAAGAATTACAGGTCAGTCGAAAGGTGACTCAGTATGGCCCACTCGAACAGGATTTCAGTAATTCGGCAGAAATCCTACTCTTGGTCAGGCCTGATTACACTATTTTTGACGAGGTGAGGAAAGAAAAAGACTTCCAGACCTTCGCAGACATGAGATTGGCGGGAGTAGGCATGGTGGGAGTCGTACATGCTAGCGACCCTATCAGCGCTGTCCAAAGGTTCATTGGTCGAGTAGAGCTTGGTATGATCACCAATATTATCGACACGATCATTTTTTTGACCGGAGGAGTAATATCAAAAGTTTACGAGCTCCGACTCTCGGTTAAGGTTCCCACTGGGATGATTGAAGCAGATTTGGCGAGGCCTGTTATCGATGTGTTGGACTTTGAGGATGGGAAACTAGAGTTTGAGATCTACACATTCGGGGATGAGAATGTTATAATTCCAGTATCAACAATAAAGAAAGCTGGCAATGCTATGAAAAGGCTAGCGGCCGATAGGATTAGAGAAATGGTTAGGAGGTTTGATCCTAAGGCCGTGGTTGATGTCGTGTCCGACGGCAGGGCCATCATAAAAGTCGATAAGTCAATCATCCCCAAAATCATAGGAAGGAAGGGTGTAGTGATTTCCGAGTTGGAGGATACCCTCGGGATTAAGATCGATGTGGAAGCCACGTTACCATCCCTCGGCGAGGTCATCCCGTTCGAGATGCGAGAAACCGGAAATTCCATGGATTTAATTTTTAAGAAAGGAGGGATCGGGAAGCTTATCAATTTCTATGTAGAAAATGATTTTCTTTTCTCGGCGACAGTGGGGAGGAAGGGTAAGATTAAAGTGTCAAAATCCTCGGAACTTGGAAAGCGCCTCCTTAATACTATTCTAGTTAATGGAGAGGTCAAGGCAGTTCTACAAGCTTAGCACTGACTTGCTTCTTATTGGGGTTCGATTGTTGAGGGTGGCTTGCTTGAGATGGCATACGATACCCAGCTAACCTTTGATATTTCGTTGGTGATTCTATTGCTCATCTTTTCAAGAAGATCGAATGGTAATCTAGTCCAATCAGCGGTCATGGCGTCGACAGATTCGACAACCCTGATTGTCACCATGTATCCCTCCGATCTTTGGTCTCCTTGAATTCCTGTCGCCCTGTCATCTCCGACGATAGCAAAGGCCTGCCAGACCTTGGCATAAAGGGCGCTCGAGGTAATCTCCTCCTCTACAATAGCACTTGCATCTCTACATATCCTAAGCTTTTCTGTGGTCACCTCCCCGATGATCCTGACTGCCAGACCTGGTCCTGGGAATGGGTGCTTTTCAAGAAAACTCTTAGGAAGGCCCAGAAGGGCACCAACTGTCTTAACCTCGTCTTTGTATAGGTCTTTTAGTGGTTCTATGAGTTTGAACGCCATCTTTTCTGGTAGGCCACCGACATTGTGATGCGCCTTGATTCTCGAGGAAGGTCCAGTTCCTCCGGCGCTTTCAATAACATCTGGATATAACGTCCCTTGAGCCAGCCATTCAAATGGTCCATGTTGGTCGCTGAACTGTTCGAAAGATCGTATGAACTCTTCCCCTATGATTTTTCTCTTTTCCTCTGGATCGAACACACCGTTAAGCTTTGATATGAACCTCGCGCCTTCATCTTCGAACATGACATTCAGTCCTAGTTTCCCCTCCAGAATAGACTTGACGTTGTTCGCTTCGTTTAGGCGAAGCAATCCATGATCTACAAAAACGCAGGTAAGGTTAGACGGAATTGCTCGTTGAAGTAGGACTGCGGTTACAGTCGAGTCAATTCCACCGCTCAAAGCGCATAACACCTTTTCCCCTTCCCCGACGAGTTGTTTGATGCTGTCAACGGAACTATCAACAAAAGATTCCATCATCCAGCTTCCCTTACATTTACAGACTTTGAAAAGAAAATTCTGTAGGATTTTACTACCCTCGGGTGTATGTGAAACCTCTGGGTGAAATTGAAGCCCAAAGAGTTGGGCCGACTCGTCCCGAATTGCGGCGTAAGGGGAATTCTCGGTATGACCGATCGTGATGAAGCCGTTTGGTGGTTTTGTCGGTGCGTCTCCATGACTCATCCAAACGGTCGTTTTCGGCCCGATTCCTGAGAGCAAGTCTGATTCCTCATCTATCTCTAGTGAAGCTTTCCCATATTCCCTCTTCGGAGCCTTAATGACCTCACCTCCAAGAATATCCACCATGACCTGTAAGCCGTAGCAAATTCCTAGAATTGGAATTCCCAGCTCGAAGATCTCCAATTGTGGTCTTGGTGACCCCTTTTCGTGTACACTACTCGGACCTCCAGAAAAAATGATACCTGATGGATTGATCTTTGATATCTCTGAAGGAGATGTGTCATATGGTAGGAGCTCCGAATAGACGGATAGATGTCTGACTCGCCTCGCAATCAGGTGAGCATATTGAGCACCAAAATCGAGTACAATCACCTTTTCTTCCTTGTACTGCATTCTAGAACTCGATATCGACTTTTGAATCGACAATTCTGATTATGTCTGCTCCAACATTCTCGAAAATGTCCAATTAGAAGTGTTGATGATCTCCTCTAGTCTGCTATTTTCACCGTAGTTTTCCACGGTAATTTTTACTATGTTAGAATTATCATCTTCATCTATTTGGAAATCGATTGCACCACCACCTGACTTGGTCCCGTTTCTTACGGCTTCTTGGTCGAGAGACTTCATTCCTTCAAGAATCTTATTCACAAAAAAGGAGTTGAATGGTGGCGTCCGACGGCTCAATGAGATTTCGCTGGCCGGAATTATAGTGACGCTCCGCGTGGTTATGTAGGCGTTTGCGAGAAGATCACCTCCTTTGGATTTAAGCTGTCTCACCTCATCTGCCTCGGGAGCGACAACTTGCCCCCCTTGTGAGAGAGGTTTACCACTCGTTTGTCGTGGTACTATTTCCGCGGCTGTTAGAAAACTCCCTCCGCGAAGGACACTGTCGACTACGGAAAGCGTATCCTTGAGCTTTGAAATTTCCGCTTCCAGTTCGGTAAGCCTGGACTCTAACCATTCCTTCGTGTCGGCAGCTTTTCTGATTTCATCTTCCTTGGATCCCAGACTCAATAGAGATTATCATCCTCCAATCTATTTTAGATTTTATCTTCCGAGAAGGACAACTTGAATAGCGGTTCTCAACTCGGTAGCATCCAATCTAACACATGCTAGGTCATCGGTCACGAAGAATTGTTCGTACCTCTTCTGCAATTGCCTCACCCATTTCAAATGTTCCTCCGACTCCTCCAAGGTCGTATGTAGTATGATTTCCTTTTCTAATAACGTTCTCTGTTGCTAGACTGATTGCGTCGCCTGCCCTTTTATTTCCTAAGAATCTAAGCATCCAAGCTGCAGAGAGAATGGTAGCAGTCGGGTTAACCATGTTCTTTCCCTTATACTTGGGTGAACTCCCATGTGCTGGCTCGAACATTGCGTAGCTATCCCCCAAGTTAGCTGAACTTATTGTCCCGATACTCCCGACAAGGCCCGATGCTTCCTCCGAAATAATATCCATGAAGAGATTTGTACTCAGTAGGATTTTCTGATTGAAACGTTCAGGGTTTTTCATAAGTTGTTGAGCCATATTGTCGACTAGGTACTCTTCCAAGGCTATACCTTCGTACTCCTCTGATACCTCTTCGACAGCCTCCAAGAAGAGACCATCAGTCTCTCTCAGGATGTTAGCCTTGTGAATTGCAACCACTGTCTTCCATCCCTTCTCTCTGGCCTCTCTGAAGGCAAAATGAGTTACACGCTTGCATGCCTTCCTAGTCGTCTTCCTGATACTAATCGCTGAGTCTTTGTCTAATCTATACCCAATACCGCTATACATTCCTTCCGTCCCCTCTCTTACGCAGACGAAATCAACCAGCTTATCGCCTTTTCTAGTGGAGAATCCCTTTATTGGCCGGACATTAGCAAAGAGGTCAAATCGTTGTCGGATCCCGACTGCAACGCTTCTCGGTTCGCCCAGGGCTGTGGGCGTTATCGTGGGTCCTTTTAGGCAGGCTTCACTTTCCTCAAGGGTCCTCCAGGTCTTGGGCGGGAGGAGACTCTCACCCCCGTTCTGCTGCCACCACTCGTACCCACCTTCGCACATTATCAGATCTAGCTCTGCTCGAGCTGCTTTCATTACTTGAAGGGTCGTCTTAATGAGTTCTGGCCCTGTGCCGTCTCCCCGTATTACTGCCACCCGCTTAGCCACTAGATTCACCACTATCAATCAGCAAGATGTGTTGTGTCATACCTTCGGGTTTGATGTCGTCGTTTAGAAAGGCTTCTGGGTGAGTTCGGACACCTGTTACAAATTCATTCATTCCCTCAGGGGTATTCGATATGAATCTCGAGTCTGTTACTATTGATACTGTTTGCCGGGGATGGCAGGGGCAAGATATATTGGTCTCGACAGAGGAAATGATGATCGGGTTCAGGTTTCATGGATACAGCAAAAGCGCTGGAGAAAATAATGGAGGCGAAGTTCGATGACTTCATTCCTGAAATAGATCCCAAGGAGAAAGTCGGATTTCGATATCCTCTTGCCGACGAGCTCCTCGAAACCAGAAGCGATGAGACGAATCAGACCTTAGATCGCCTTGCAAACGAGGGTCTTCTCGTCCGATTCCCCTTTGACAAACTGATGGCTTGCCCAAACTGCAAATCCTTCAACCCCAGGGTGTCTACCTCATGTCCCCACTGCAGCCATACAAACATGACCAGAGGCAGAGTCCTTGACCATATGCTCTGCGGCTATGTTGGGCCTGAAAGTGAATTTATCAGCAGCGAAGGGTATACTTGTCCCAAGTGCCGCAGAGCCTTGAAGCTCATCGGTGCTGATTATCGCAGTCCAGGCCTAATGTACAAATGTGAGAGTTGTGGCAAAGTCTCGTTAGCACCGAGGGAGACCTTCATATGCTTCCAGTGTAATCATCGGTCTTCTCTCGAGGAATTAGCTGAGATTCCCTTATTTGGGTACCGTCTTAGCGCTGCTGCCCGAACTCACACGATCTCGATTTCTGTGCCAAAGGCGAAACTGGTCGATTGGTTGAAATCACGTGGCTACGAAGTCTCGATTCCGGGACGAGTTATTGGAAAATCAAATGTTAAGCATAGGGTAGACATTCTTGCTGAGAAATATTCCAAAGGAGGATTCCTAGCAGATAGGATCTTCATTGACTTTTACATTTCGGAGAGAGAGACTAGTGCTGATCCCATTCTGTCCTTGTTTGCGAAGGGAATGGACACGGAGATCTCGCGTTTGCTCTTGATCGTTGTCCCCAAACTCAGCAAGAATGCGTCGCTCTTTGCTAAAATGTACAATATCGAGGTCTATGAAGGTAGTACTCTTGAGGAGGCGATAGTCAAGATATTCGCACAGGCTCCAGATGCTAGCAAGTGGCTGCTTGGTCGCTAAGCTCGCATTGTGGTGAGAACTTGGGCCCGGTGAATTGACTATGAGAAATCAAACTGAGATGACGTCGAGGACGATTTATTCTACACTAATCTTTTCTTACATTTTGACAGGTATTTTCTTTTACGGGGCGTACTATCTCTTAGATCCATTCTTTAGGATTTCAAGTCCAATTCTGCCAGACACCGAAAGTATAGTAGGTTCGGACGTTGAGAATCCTATCTTTCGAACAGCTCTCTACCTATACTCAGTTATCAGATCTTCCACCGCACTGTTTTATTTCTTTGTACTTTTTTCGGTTCTAGTCTTTCTTAGTGAGATACCCTATGTTATTCTTGCAGTTCTACACTATTCGGCCACTTCGAGACGAAAATACTCAAAGCTTGTCCACTACGAGCCGTTAGTCTCCATTATCATACCCGCGCACAATGAAGAAAAAGTGATTGCAACTGCTCTAGACTCACTTTTAGAAACAGACTATAAAGACAAGGAGATCATTGTCGTAGACGATGGAAGTACAGATCGCACAGCCGATATTGTATCAGGCTATTTGCGGAAGAATTTAGTTCTTCTTAGGCGCCCCCGCGGTGGAAAAGCGTCCGCCCTTAACAATGGTCTTGCATACGCAAATGGAGAAATAATCGTTATGGTTGATTCAGATAGCGCAATTAGCATAGATTCGATCAGGAAGATAGTCCGCAATTTTGAGAACGATGACGTAGTCGCAGTAGCAGGAAATGTCAAAGTGGGAAATCGAGGACGTATTTTCAGCGGACTTCAATCCCTTGAATATATCAGGGAGATCAACCTAAGGCGCTCTGCATTCGATCTGCTAAATACAATTTATGTCGTCCCGGGGGCTATCGGCGCGTTTAGAGCAGACATATTACGGGCTACGGGAGCCTATGACACTGATACCATAGTTGAAGACATGGATTTAACGTTAAAAATCCTGAAAACAGGAAAACGGATATTATACGAAAAGGAAGCTGTAAGCTACACTGAAGCCCCCGAGTCCATAACGGAGTGGGTAAGGCAGCGACGAAGGTGGTATGGCGGGACTCTTCAAACTATCTTCAAACACAGAAAGGGTTGGTGGAAATACGGCACAATGAGCTTTGTAGGTTTTCCTTACCTGGTCCTGAGTACCCTGATAGTCCCGATAATAGAAGTTACCGCCCTAATCGTCGGCGTTATCTTCGGGATACTCGGCTTCTGGTTGGGGATTTTATTGGCATTTGCATTAGCGATGGTCTTAGAGTTGTTTACATCCATTATTGGTGTAGCCCTGGATCGAGAAGACCCAAAGTTAATTCTTTATTCTCCTTTGTTCCTCGGCTATCGATATCTTATCGACTTTGTCAGAATCCTTACTTTTTGGGATGTTCTCAGGGGGCAATCATCCTGGCATCGGTCAGAGAGATACGGTAAACTGCCAGATAAGGTTAAACTCAACATTTCATCCAGGTCTAAGCGGTAGATGGATTACTCGGTAAAGAAGGGTACCCCCAGTTCGACACCTATAGGGGGAAAATTCGTCATTAAGGATCCGAATCTTGAACTTGAGCTTCGATCCGAGGGGACGGAACTGTCCTTTCATCTCCATGACTCCTCTGGCAGATCAGCGGCCTATACGGTTAAGGAGAAAGAAGTAACGTTGGGGGAAGCCCATAGAATTGGGCGAGAGATAGAACAAGACTTCAATCGGTCTAATGGGACGATGATGGAGCTATCAGATGTTAGCAGAGTCATTGGGATGGTACATAGAAGCATCGTGAAATTTAGGAATCAGATAAAAGAGTGATGAAAAGATGACATGCTAATCCGTTTTGGGACTGTTTGTGTAACGATACACAAGCAAAGATCTCTCAGATTGTGTATTCATCTAGTCTGTTAATCTTTATTATTGCGAAACCTCTTTGACAACTAGTTGCAAGTAGCCATACGTAGGAATCGCACCCATGAGGCGATCATAGAAGAAATCCTAGGATCGGCAGCAGATGGGGCGCGTCAAACTAAGATCATGTATGATGCGAGTCTGAGCTACGACCAAGTCAAGAAATATATCTCCAAGCTGCTAACATCTGAGATGCTTAGCTTGGATGATGCTGGTAAGATATACCTCACAACTGATCTGGGAACCGAATTCATTAGAGCCTATGAAGATTTTAAACGAGTTGAGCGGAACTACCAAAATAGTAGAGTGGTCGTATCCAGAATTCTTTCGAACGCTGGCCTTAGGTCCTGAGTGCGTATTTCCAGAAACGAGAACTTAATATTCATAATCGGGAAGGCCTCCCGATGGCTCATAAGATTGCCCTGATGAAAGGTGATGGAATTGGCGCAGAGGTAATGGAAGCTGCCCTTCAGGTTTTGGGTGCGATACAGGAGCGGTTCCAGATCGAAATGATTCTTACCGATGCCCCTGGCGGAGATATCACATTAACGGAAGAAGGCTCAGCTCTTCCACCCGATAGTCTCCAAGTAATCCGTGACTCCGATGCGCTCCTAAAGGGTCCTGTCGGTGAATCCGCTCTGGATGTGATTGTTAAGCTAAGACAAGATCTGGACTTGTTCGCAAACCTTAGACCGCTGAAGGCGCTTCCACATATACCATCCTTTCGAGATGATATCGACCTACTGATTGTTCGAGAGAATACAGAAGGTTTGTACGTGGGGATGGAGTTTGAAGTTGGAGACAACGCGCTGGCTTTGCGATTGATAAGCAGAGGTGCTTCAGTGAGGATCGCGGAATACGCATTTAAGATGGCGAGTAGAAGACGCAAGAAAATAGTAATGGTTCACAAGGCCAACGTACTGCGCAAAACTGACGGGTTATTTTCAAACGTGGTGAAAGAGGTGTCGACGAAGTTTCCACAAGTAGAATTGGAATCGATGTATGTCGACGCATGTGCTATGAATCTAATAAGGAATCCAGAGAGCTTCGACGTAATTGTTACCACTAATATGTTCGGCGACATATTATCAGACGAGGCTGCACAGCTTGTAGGTGGTCTTGGAGTTGCACCGTCGGCCAATATTGGAACTTCCTTTGGGCTGTTCGAACCTGTACATGGAGCAGCGCCAGACATAGCAGGAAAAGGTCAAGCCAACCCCATCGCCATGATATTATCAATGAAGATGATGCTGAGCTGGTTTGGGGAATCAAGGGAAGACGATAGTTGCAATGAAGCTGCATCGGCAGTTGAAAAGGCTGTGATCAATACTCTACAAGGAGGTATCAGAACCCCAGAACTCGGTGGAACCTCGACTACGAATGATGTGGGGAAGGCAATCTCTTCATCCTTACTCTCTTAGATCTGAGTCTCTCACTCCCTTGACCTGTTTCCCACTTGATCTCGGGACCACCTCATAGGTCCGACCCTCGAAACTCCTTTTCAAGGTACGGCTGCCAAATATCTTTTCTAAAATTAGAGCAACTGCGGCAACCTCTGAGTGCGGTTGATTCGATACTGCAACGTTCAAATCTGCTAGGTGGAAAACCTCAGCAGGCATCTTTTCTGACCCGATTATCAGAAGTATCTCCTTCTCTGCCGATTCTTTTCTGAGCCTCTTTGTAACGTCTAGAAGGTTGACTCCATACATAGTGGCAAGGATAACCAAAGCGTCTGCTCGCGACGCCCAACGGTTTATTAGCGCTCTCCATTCTTTCCTGTATTCGATCTGAAAATCTCCTCCCCAAGCCCTATTGACTCTTTGTATCCCTTTGATGATGTCGTCATCCCTATCGCCTGCGATTATCATTGCTGACGCACCTAAAGCCCTTGCCACCAGGGCGCAATGAGTAGTTATTCTGAAATCCCGATGGAGCCGATGCCCGAGACGCAAGACCGTAATTCCCCTCAATAGATTCACATCAAGTTTTTCATATTCCGACCCAAGTCATATCTTCGATTGAAGACATCCCTAATCTTTCACGCATGGCAACGGAAGCAACCACCCATTGTTCATTCCTCATCAACAAGTGGGTCTTGGAGATCAATCTTCCAGTAGTGTTCTAATTTTCTAGTCAAAGAATCGCTAGGGCGTAGCGTCCCTCTTTCAACCAGTCGTAGTGTAGATGGCTTTTCATTAACTTTCTTACCTAACTCCTCTTGAGTAATCCCAATTTTCTCTCTTGCCTGCCTCAGTATAAGAGCATAGCCTTCAATTAGTTGGCCCTCTTCACTTGGGTTCACAAAATAAGATGGTGGGCTTCGATGGGAACCAGACAGAGATTTGCCAGAGCGGTCACCGGAGTTTCCAGGCGAGTTTGGTTCCAAACTTGACTCGGTACGTTTCCCGAGACTCGCACAAGAGCCGCATACGAACATTATGCTTCCCTCCACGTTTATCCGAATTGGATCCTGTAAGACTCTATCTCCACATATCTCGCAGTTCAATCTCCTCATGGAGGAGCTGTCCTATGCAAAAGGATTTCGTGTACCCCTGAGCCTAGCCTCCTATCCGATATTATTTATTCCCCGCTTTTCACCCCCTGTCATGACACTCGGACAGAAGGCCCTTGCCGAGAAATTCTGTAGCACAGTAGATTACATTTTTGGCGACACCGTGAGCTCGTCAATCGACTTGAACTCGCTCTCCGTCGAGATCTCGAGGACTGGAAGGCTCAGGCGAGTGTACTCGTCGCAAGTGCTCATAGCCACCGTCAAATCTGACGGCGGTATCGCTCTGACAATAGCTGGAGCCAAGTCTCTCGTTCGCCATCCCTCTTTTGCGAGGAATTGTGTACGAATTATAGAAGATGAAGAGATAGAGGAGCTCGTAAAAAAGGGGAGATCTGTTTTCTCGTCTCATGTGACCCATTGTGGTGATTTAGTCAGGGTGAATTCTGAAGTGGTAGTTCTTGATCACGATGGTGATGTCTTGGCAGTAGGAAAAGCCGTTCTCCCCTCACAACTCATGCTCACTATGTCGCGCGGCGTAGGCGTTAAAGTCAGGGTGGGCCTAGCTTCGTGAGAGGAAACCTTATGTCATAGTCAAGGCTAGATACGGAGTATTGGGATTTCGTGGCGGTAGAGGGGACAATAGGCAGACTAGAAGAATGCTGGACAAGATGGGAGTAAATCTTGAGGAAATCCCTGACGTCGAAGAAGTAATCATCAGAACTGCTACCAAGGACTTGATCATCAAGAGGGCGAGTGTCTCCCAGATAAAGAGCAAAGGTGCAGACATTTATCAGGTAATGGGAGAGGATGTCGAAGAGGTTATTCGCGAAAAACCAAAGTACAAAGAGGATGATATCCTCCTGGTGGCGCAACAAGCCCATGTCTCGAGTGAACGGGCGAAGGTTGCTCTAGAGGAGTCGGGCGGCGATCTTGCTCAGGCAATCTTGAAGCTCAGCTCCTAATTTCGCATCAAATACTGCTAAATGCTTAACTATCATCACCCTCTCGCCGCCCATGACGTGTCTAGTTCTTCGTCAAAGATTGAAGTTGTCATCACATCGCTCTCCGACATGGAGAAAGAGCTAGACTCCATCAAGCTCCAGGCGAATGATGCAAAGCGTGAGATGATTTCCATGGCGAGGAAAGAGGCAATACTATTGAAAGAGAAACTTGTTCAGGATGCCACCAAGAAGATGGAGCAGAAAGTGGACGTGGCTGTCAAAGAAAATGAAAAGGAAGCAGAGAAGTCTATTTCTAAGGCAGAAGACGATATTCGAGTGTTGAAAAAGAAAATGGATTCCAGGTTCGACCATGCAGTTGACTCGGTTCTGAAGGCGCTAATAGCTGAGTAGCTCTCCTTGCCTCCCCAAGGCCTCATCGCAGATTCTGTCTATGCTTCAACGAAGTCATACGCGGGTAAGGGGGCCCTCCTCTCTAGGGCAACGATTGAAAACCTAACAGAAGCCAGAGATCTAGAAGAATTAATTCTACGGCTCAAAGCGACCGCATATGATGAAGCGGTATCGAGGGTTGAGAAGCCTATCTCGGCATCACGAATCGAACTCGCAGCCAGGGAGCATGTCGCGAAAGTACATTTCGATCTGATAAGGATCTCCCCAAGTGCGCCACTGCTTTCTGCATCTTTCTTGCGTTATATTACTTTAAACCTCAAGATCGTCCTTAAGGGTAAGGCACTAGGCAAATCATTCGACGACCTCAGGAGACATGTAGATCTATATCCAGAGGAGCTTATCGGGAGACGTGATCTGATCAACCGAGCGCTAGTTACCGAGGGACTCGACGAGGCCGCTGCAGAGCTCGGCAAGAATGAGTTTACCCAAGATGTACACATGGCAATTTCTGCCTACAAGAATAACAAAAGGCTAGAGGTGTTCGACCTTTATCTTGATAAGGCGTATTATACCAATCTTTCTGCAGTCTTTTCGACTCTAGGAGGAGGTAAATATTCATTTGGGGGTGGTGTTACAAAGGTGAGCGACCTCATTTCACTCGACGTCGACTCGCACAATATCTTATCGGTGCTTAGAGCAAAGTCGTGGAACATTTCATTCAACGAGACAAAATCTCTACTCATCGAGCCGACGTATGGGATTTCCTTGCAAAGACTCGTGAAGATGGCAAGCGCCGAGGATGTAGCATCGGCGGCACGTTACCTAGAGAGTAGTCTCTACAGGAAGATTCTTCCCTCGGGGGGCACTGATGAAGTCGTCTTAATTGGAGCACTTGAGCATTCATTCAAGATTCTTTTGTATGAAATTGCGTCTCATCCATTCGTTTGGGATGTTTTCTCTGACGTCTTACCTTTTGCTCTAACAAGGCTAAAGGAGCTGGAAATGATGACAATATCGGCCATTGCTTTTGGAGTTGAACAGAATATCGAACCGCGAGAGATTCAGCAAAAAATCATTATGCCGAAGAAGTGACTTCCTTTTCTTTCCATACAAGCTCTGCACGGATGGTTCTGGGGAACAAACTTCTAAACTCGATTCCCGTACCTGAATAGAACTTTGTAAACCATTCATACAGATGCAACCTGATATCCTGGATGTAGACTATCATTCCTTCCATCAACATTACGAGGATGTTAAAGACGATAACAAGAGGAATTGCCAACGCAAGCGGCAACCCCCAGAGGAGATTTACTACTATGAGAAGCGATGTATGAACCGTAAGAAGGATTGCTAACCTGGTGTAACTAAGAGTATTTGACAGGAACCCTGCAATCTTTTCTATTGCACCATCAATAACCCGCACCATGATCGCCATTGCTATGCTCTCTTTGGGGGCTCTTCCCGTCAGGATAAGTATTGGTTTTCCCAAAACGAAACCGATTAGCCCTCCGACCAACAAGAAAGTTGCCAGTTGGGCGACACTAGCTATTGGAATTGTCCTGAGGAAAAAGAAGAGTGGTGTGGGATTAGGGTCCACGAATAGCCGATTCACGTCAAAACCTGTTCCCAGGAATGCGAAGATGAGTAGCACAAAACCCGAATACATGATAATATGAGGAATGCTTTCTGTTATCGCCTCTTCATACTCTCGATTCTTTAGATCATTGGCCATATTGATGAAGTTGCCAATGAACAAATGGCCGATTCCAAAAAGTATTGAAATCTTGAGGAGCAGTTTGAGTGAAGTGACATTGATGGATGGAATCACGTTAACTCTCTCAACAAACTCTACCAGAGGATGACCGAATGCAGGAACAAGTGACGCGATCTCCAGTCCGAAAACTTCACCTATAATTAAGCCCATGATCGTAGCTGAAATTCCAGCAAGAAGAAGGAGTTGACCCCAACGGACTAGGGAAGGTGCCTTCCGATATATCAGGAAGAGACCAAACAACGACAGAATTATCCCGTGACCGACATCTCCGAACATCATTCCATAGAAAAGTGGGAAGGCGAAGCTAATCACAGGAGTCGGATCGATCTCTCCATAACTAGGCGGTCCTTGATTCAGGGAAATTCCTTCAAAGGCAGATACAATCCTGGGATTCTTCATCAAGGTAGGTACCTTCGAACTGTTGTCATGATAATTCTGAGCGGTTATTGGCTCTGTGAAAAGAATCCAACGATCGAACCTTTTAGAAAACTCGCCCGCCAGCGCAGTCGGAATATATCCAGAAATTATAGCAAACCGAGACAGATTTCCTGTCCTCTTCATGGTCTCCATAGAAGAGAATGACAGGCTCGCCGCCTCATAGAGAGAAAGCAACCTAGTCGAATTTTGGGAAACCATCTGCATGTAGCTCTGTCTTGCCTCTTCGAGGTCGCTCCTGGCCAAGTCCAAACGGGTCGAAACTATCCCGAATGCCTCCGCTGGATTCTGAGGAAGATCCTTTGGGATTGAGAAGAACTCGATATCGAAACTCTTTAGGACCTTGTCCACCAACTCATTATTGGCTTTCTGAGTTGCTATTACCAAAATACTCCGAGAGGCAGTGAGTTCAGCCTCCCGGATCAGCGCCGACGGAAGGCTCTTCTCTATCTCCCGAACGTCCTTGTTCTCAACTATCACCAACCCAATCATGAACTTTCTAAGCTTGTTAATCTCTCCAAAATCAATGGAAAGCTTTGACAGGAGCTTCAGAGCGTTGGCCACATCCGCGTCGCCGGAAACTCTTTTTTCGATATTCTGGATACTCTCTTTTATTTTTCGGATTTGCTCGATTAGAGGAGTCGCCTTGGCTTCAATCTCTTCGATGAAGTCCGTCCAGTCAGCAGCCTCGATCCTGTCTTTGTCGACATGGTAACCTCTCCGCAATATTTCCATGATGCCCGGCTCGAGAGTAAGATTAAGGTCCCTAAGCAAATCCCGAAGAGTGATTTGGACTTTGAATGCACGAGATGAGAGATCATTCAAAAGAGGGTCGTAGGTCTGGGATTGTGGCTGGTCTGGATGGAACATCCCAAATTCAGCGAGCCCTCGCATAGTCAGCGACAACTCGCTCCGAGGGATGACGATTGAAACCCTAGAGAGTCTTGAGACCCCCAATGTGCTTCACAATTCGACCGAGTTTAATTGAGATTTTATAACTCTTTAGAACCAAGAACGCCAGAAGGTAAGCTTATTAGGTTTTTGGGTTAGGATACCGAGAGGGATGAAAGTTATTGCGCTTGGGAGCAGGGCATTCACAACCGGCTTCATGCTTTCTGGAGTGACTGGTGTGGAAGCTCGGGATTCGGCTGAAGCCCTACGACAAATCACCCTACTGCTACAGGACAAAGATCTGGGCCTTCTAATCGTGAGCGATGATCTTTCTAGGGGGATGGCCGATGAGCTTACAGAAATCCGAGCCAACAATCCTGTTCCTCTGATATATGTGGTTCCTGCCCCTGGCTCGAAGTCCGAGAAAGTAGAATACCGAGAACTGATAAAACGAGTTCTAAAGATGGCCTAAGCTTAGTTACATAGGTTTCAATTCGAACTTTCTCGTTTTCGGTTCGCCCTTACTCATCTTCCACGCTATGGGAATCGTTTGTGTTTGTGGAGAATTCTTTTCGACTTGAAGGCGTAATTTCGAGACGATCTCATAAAACGCTTGATTGGAATAGTCTTCAATATCCCCCTTGTCAGAGAGTTCTGCAATGGTAGGATCAATGGGAAACGATCCCAAGAAAGGCACGTCGAGTTTCTCTGAGATCATCGGACCTCTGGGTTCTCCAAAAACGAATTCCTTGTGATTACACTCACCGCAAACAAAAAATGCCATGTTCTCTACTAATCCCAGAAGCGGAATATTGAGAGATTTCGCCATCAAGGCTGACTTCGTCACGATCATTCTAGAGAGGTCTTGTGGAGTGCTCACCACAATTGCCCCAGAGAGTGGAATAGATTGAAAGACTGTTAGAGGGGCATCGCTGGTTCCCGGAGGAAGATCTACTAACAGGTAATGGAGATCGCCCCAGTCTACGTCCTTATACAGCTGGCGGATGAGATTATTCACAATTGGCCCCCTCCAAATTGCAGGCTTTTCTGGGTCATCAAGCAAAAGGTTCAGCGACATTACTTTTATGCCAGTCTTTGTCAAAACGGGACGAATGCCATTAGGCCCTCCCACAGGTCTCGAGGTCAGTCCGAAAACTTTAGCAATGCTAGGCCCCGTTATGTCCGCGTCTAATACCCCGACCTCATATCCACTCCGCTTCAAACCGGTCGCGAGAAGAGATGTTATGAATGATTTTCCCACTCCGCCTTTCCCAGAGATAACTGCGACGAGATTTTCTATCCCCTTCTTATCGAGTAGATCAATCGGGCTCCCTGTAGACGGCGGTTGATCCGACCGTGAAGGCGACCCCGCTTTGCCCTGGATCTTACTCCTAACCGTCGCTAATTCACTCGGAGTCATTGAGGTCGTTTCGACCGACACTTTATCTATACTATCCAATCCAAGCAACACTTTTTGCACGTCACTCTTTATTGTATTTGCCAAAGGGCAATCCGGGACCGTAAGCGCTATGAGAACCGAGGCATGGCCGTTGCTGACATCAACACTCCTTACCATTTCAAGATCAACAATGTTCATATGAATCTCCGGATCCATTACCGTGGCGAGTGTCCTCATAACCTCAGTATCTGCATTCATACCAACACCCGAATCCAAGTCTTCAGAGATTCCTCAAAGGTTAGCTTCATTAGGGTTTTCTATTTCATATAAGGGTGGTGCCATCCAGAAAGGATAAATCTGGGAAGGCGGGGAAAGTTTTTAGAACCATGACTTCTGCACTCGACAACTCCATAGGTAAAGTAGTCGAAGAAAGCAAGCTTGAGTTGGTATCCCTCCTGGAGTCAGGCTTGATAGAAGCAGAGAAAATTCTCCGTGACTCCGAGCTAGA
>SDBV01005294.1_pt1 | contig 18257 bp, 10 predicted proteins | sample 2277081 | NCBI WGS metagenome assembly SDBV01 (sample SAMN10402039, study PRJNA504765) | marine sediment metagenome | isolation source: marine sediment core GS10_PC15, 223 cmbsf | place: Arctic Ocean: Southern Knipovich Ridge | collected 2010 | reverse complement strand
GAACGCAGATGCGCCCAGCCGCCGTCTTTAAGGACTAAGAGGTGATAGGCATCTTGCCCATAGAATGCAATGGTGTCACCGGTAATTGGAACATGATGAACAGGCGAACCAAACCTTTTCCTGTCGGCGTTCCAGTTTTCTTGACTGTATGCTTCAAAACCCATCGTGGTGTTATCTGCTGCTCTGCCCACACTCACCATAGGCTTAACTTCCGTCAGAATAATTGCTGCTGCTAAAAGAACTATCCATGCCCCGCCAGACCGGCGAGTTACTGTTGTTGATGTGAATGTTTTTTTCATGTTTTCGTTTCCCTTTCATAATTACTTTATTTTATTATTTTTCGTGAAACTCTTATTGACATATCTCCGGGTCATTACAGCCCGCTCAGCCACTGGTCGGCAAACATACTGAAATCTTCCAGATCGACATCGCAATCCCCGCTAAGATCGCCTTTGACATAATCAGGCGAATCCGGATCCTGCGAACATGTGGTGTTAAACGACGACATACTGTAATAGTCCAGCAAAGCAGAAGCGTCTTTTCCGCCAAAGAAACATATCTGCTCTTCTCTGACATTGGTAGAAGCGGTCCATCCGGCTGGGACTTCTCTTACGATAATTTGCTGCCATGGGCCACCATTTATAGATTGTGAGACGGTGTATGTAAGTGCATCGTCATCGTAAACGATCTTGATGGCGTATGGATTGCCGTCGGTTAGCGGCGTTCCTAAAGAAACGCTATGATCGTACGCTGGGTCCCATACCTGCCCTTCCCCTAAAAACTGCGTCCAGCATCTAAAGTTGATATTGGACGAATCCGGGGACTCCCTCAACCAAATACCGAAGAATTGGTCCGGGTCGGTTCCCGAGTCAATAATGAGATATTCCATTCTTTCCCAGAGGTCAGCCGAATCAGTGGAACTGCCAAACCATAAATTGTCGTAATCCAGTTCCATAGTAAAGCTGCCTGCGTCAATGTTGGACCTGATGATCCGCTGATCTGCTCCGTCAAATTCGGCTTGTCCCGAGCCGTTAAGAGCAGTTCCTCCATAAGCGAACCACTCGGAGTCAAAAACTGCCTGGTCAAAATCGTCGGCAAAGTCAATTCCACTGCCGAGGTCCGGGCCAGGGTCGCCCCCCATATGAGGGTCGTCAACATCACTGCTGACCGTTAAGCTGGTTATGGTGGCCACTCCGTAATTTGTTTCAAAGCTAAGTCTGCCCTGCGGAAAGTCGTAAGCTCTGAGGCTAAACGCATAAGCGTCGTTGATCCAGCATTCTATAATAGAACCAATAACAAATGCTTGTATCGTGATCGTCCCGCTGGTACCAAGATTGACTGTACGAGGATAGGCTGTCGACGGGCTGCTGATAGAGACCTCGCTTGTACGACGATTTATTGTTAGCTTATAGCCAGAGATCGGATCGTCCGGCTGTTCGCGGAAACCTACCGTAAGCGTCGTCTCAGCCCCGAGGATGACCGTTGCTTCCATCATATAGTCGAGCGGTACGTCGAAACTGAAATGAGGACGCTCAGGCCAAAGAGCGTCATAATTGACTAACGTACTGCCCTGGTATCTCCAGGGATTCGTTGAGCCGGCAGGGTCCCAATCACGCAGCAACGGCTCCATGTAAGGGGCGGGCGTTGTAGAAAGATCGAGGAAGGGTTTATCGAAGACGGCTGTGACCTCTGGTACCGGACGTGTGCAAAGCCATCCGTCGGCATCGGCATAAACTTCTCTTGGGATCGCTACCGCATATACATGAGTTCCATCGGCCCAATCGGGTTCGTTGAAAAGGTTTCGCATTCCGCCCATAAGAACATGACGGGTGCCGTCGAACATTCTTTTCGGTACTACCAGTTGCCAGGTATCGAAACGGCCGGCACCGATGGGATTGGCGCTCCAGGGCCCGGCCAGGTCTGGGGCACGCCAGTAAGATGTGTCGCTGATGCGATACCACCAGTTACCGATCTTGAAGACGTCGGTGCAGTCGCCGGCGGGCAAACCCTGAATTGGAGGCACCTGCGTCCAGTTAACAAGGTCGGTTGAGGTAGCCAACGCTAAAGCAGGATGCTGGGCAGTTACAAACTCTGCCGAGAAGAACATCCACCATTCCTGCGTATTTTCGTTCCACACCACACGCTGGTCCTTGAAAGTGGGATCCTCAATACTCGTATGGTCGGACTGGGCCTTGGTTTTATAGTTGATGCCGTCCGGTCCCCATGTTTCATTGTAATGCTTGGTGAAGTTTATCATATCCGTGCTGGTTGCGTGTATGCACTGCATATTACCGTCCGGATGGGTTTGACTTACACCCGAATAGTACATGTGATAAACGCCGTTATGTTCTATGATGTCTCCGGTAAAGCAATGCTCAGAATCGGGATCAGTAGGCCCGCCATGCTCTATGATCATCGGCAGTTCGGTCCAGTTTAGAAGATCGGTCGATGTATGATGGCTCCATCCGCCGTTGTAGATCATGCAAAGATGGTATGTGCCGTTAAAATAGAACGGCATGCAGTCGCCGGTAGCCGGCGCACGATGCACCGGTGAGCTGAATGTACCTGCCATCACTGAACCAACCGGCACCAGTAATATCACAGCCAACAAAACAATCGACCATATAGCGCCACAGGGGCGTGCTGTCGTTGCTGACGTGAATACCTTCTTCATTGCCTTGTTTCCCTTCATTGTTCAAAAGTAAATTTAAAGTGTCCGAGATAATGATTGCATGAATAGTTATTATTTAAAAAGTCAACATCATTCGGCCTTTCTATGGGCTTCTATTTAATAAGGATTTGACGGCATCATTTCCCAGGCCTTTATCTTTTTGAATTCAGCCTTGCCATCGCTTGCAAAAAGAGTCACTGCCAGGCTGTCTTTTTTGCCGGGATAGACTCTACGGCAGATCGCCTGGCGGTCGTTTGCATATATTTCCACGATGGATTTGTCAACAAACACGCGAAGATTGAGCGCCTCGCCCCACTTTAATTTGAGCGGTGCACGCTCTACAACCTTACGCCCGTCAATCCCGCTTCTGGTCGAATCGAACACAAGCTCGTTTGTTTTAGCATCATAATATAGCAGCGTCTCTTCAGTACCGTCCGCTGAGCTACGAACCTTCACTCCATACTTCCTGGCAGTTGCACCCGGATCGACAGTAAACTGCAACTCACACGAATCACCGACAACTCCTTCAAGCTTTTTGGTTATACCATCAGTCAGCGTAACATCGCGCCATGTTTTTTCATTGCAACGCAGCATTTCAAGTTCTTTAACCGGCCGCATTCTAAGCGTACCGTCTTTGCCGACCCACAGCGAACGCGGCAAGCCGTAAACGCCCGACCAACCCCTTGCTCTTTCATTTTTAGGGTTATCAAGCAGCCACGACCACATTATCTGCCTGCCCTTACCGTCAACCAGCGCCTCAGGGGCAAAATAAGTGTTGTCTACCCACGTCATTCGCCCGTGATTTTCAGGGATGAACCTGTCGTTCTTCTTATCGTAAACGCCGACGTAATATTGGCAACCCTTATTATGGCTGATAAACAGCATAAGGTGTTTCCCGCTGGGCGTGCCTCCTTCGGGACTCGAAGGTAACGGTAGAAAACTCGGGCACATGTTATCCTCGCTGTCATCGGTCCATTCGGGATTTCGCTCGTAGAATATGCCCTTGTATTTCCATTCCTTCAAATCTTCGGACTCGAACAGGTAAACGCGGTCACCTTTGAACTCATCTGGTGAATCCGGCTTGCGGCCGTACTTATTAAGCACAACCAGATTACCGGTACACATGTAATACTTGCCGTCCTTCTTCCAGATATTCGTCGGATCGGCAGAACCGTAGATCAGCTTATTGCCATCTTCGTCAACGGTTTCGGTCATCCCAAACTCGGTCGATTTGATAACAGGGTTCGACTCAAATTTCTTCCAGTTATCATAATGCGCATCACTGCTTTTAGCTATGCCGATGCCCGTATTCCCGCCAAGCATCCAGTAAGAAATACACGCTGTGCCGTCATCGTCAAGGAATCCGCCGCCGCTGTAGCACCCTTGGTCTCCGTCGCCGGGCCCTATAGAGTCCGGATGATGCCGCCAGTGCACAAGGTCCTTGCTCGAAAGATGACCCCAGCAACAACCGACTCCGGTTCGATTGTAAAGGTACATCAAGTGATACCTGCCGTTGGCATAAAAACAGCCATTTGAATCGCCCGGAAGAGCCATATCATCCGGTGCGGCAAAATGGTAGCCCGGCCGATACGGATCATCAATCAGTTTTTCGCGAAACATTCGAGTCAAACGTATGACCTCACCAGGCACCGCTTCATCCCTGTGCCATTGCGTCGGTACATTAACTATCTCAGAAGGATCGGCCAGATCAATAGACGCCAGCATCATTGCCCTGTCGCCGGCAAGAACAAGACTGTCTCCCTCGATCTTAGCGCCGCCGGAAAGTTTCACCTCGTTAAAACGCCGAGCCTTATCGTATGTTCCGCTCCCGGCAAAGTCCCACCACGCCCACGGCTCCACTCCTTCCACCGCCTTACCGGGCTTCATCGCCGCTATCTGAGCCTGACTAAGAGCGGTTGCGTAAACCCTGGCGTCTCTAATGCGCCCGCGAAAACGATCCGGATTACCCGGATGACGCGGGCCGAACATTATCGCCGTATCCAATCCGTACTGGCTCTGCTGGCCACGAATTGTGTAATCTGCAAAGAGCTTACCGTTACGATAGGCTTTTACACCCTTGTCCTTATGAACAATCGCTATCTGAACAAACTCTTTTGAACCTTCAGTTTCTCTTGTCCAGCCGGACTGTTCTGCGTCCGTTCGCAAAAAATTGGTACTGCCCGGCATCCAAACCTTAGATTCGACCTCAGCAAGCACAATAGCATCGAAGTAATCCACTCCGGGATCGCTTTTGGTAATAGTCAAAGCCGACCCACCCCTCTGACCAAGACCCTCAGGACAGGCCCAGACGACAAATGTCTTATCGCCTAATTTTTCGGCTTCTGCCTCAGCAACAGCCGAACAAACAGGCGATACCAAGTCTGACACTTTTACTTTTAAATCCAGGATTTTAGCTCTGCCGTTGGTAACATCAAAACTTATCATACCCTGAGTATAATCGTAACCTCTGGCTGTAAACGCATGGGCGTTATCAATAAAGCATTCGATGATGCTCCCCTGAATAAAAGCCTGAATGTTAATCGGTTTGGAAGCATCCAAACTGCATTTACGCGCCTTCGACCTCCCAGGTGTTTCGAGTTCGATCTCCTGCGTCCGGGGTCGAATGTGCAGTTCATACGGAGCCTGCGACTTGCCTTGCTGCTCGCGGAATCCTACGGTCAACGCCGCACCCGGGTCCAATTTAACGCTGCACTGGAGCAGGTAATTAGCCGGAACATCTAAAGAGCAATGCGAACGTTCTTTCCCGTTCGGACCACCGGCCAGAACGCCACCATCATATTCCCATGATCCATACGAAACATGCAGCTTAGGTTTCTTTGTCAGATCGACAACCGTCGTTTTGTAAACATCAACGATCTCTTTGAGCGGACGCATATAAAGACATCCATCAACCCCTGCATAAATTTCCCGCAACATACACATCACATCAGCCCCGGAAATCTGTCCGCCATCCTTTTTCCCACGAAGGTTAGCCAGATGGCCGCCAATGACATGCCTTTTGCCGTCAAACATCTGTTGAGGAACAAAGACCATACCCGTATCCAGCACACCATTGCCGCATCTCTCATATGGGCCGCGAGCATTTTTTGCGCGATGATAGTTGTTATTTCCAACGCAATACCACCAATCGCCAATCTTAAAAACATCAGGACAATCACTGGACCGAAGATTTTTCAAAGGCGGCTGTTGCTGCCATGTTTTCAAATCCTTTGATGTTGCCAATCCCTGTACAAACGCTTTAGTCTTTGCGTCACGAGCTGAAAAGACCATCCACCAAAGCTGCTCATCCTGGTTCCAAAGGACACGCGGGTCCCTGAACCTTTCTCTGTCGGGATTTATTTCGGGCCACGCTTCTTTTTGCTGCTCCGGTGAGCGCTGTTTGATGCTTCGGTAATGTATTCCGTCCGGGACGATCATATCTTCCGGATGCTTGGTCCAATTAATAAGGTCCTTGCTCGTAGCATGCAGCGTTACTTCAGGCCCTTCCATATTATGTGGATTATGCCCCGTATAATATGCATGGAACGTACCATCATGTTCAATTACACTGCCGCTGTATGCGCCGTGGCCGTCAGGTTCATCGTAGGTTTTTCCTGCGAGTATTGCGTAAGGAAGCACTTTCCAGTTAACCAAATCGGTACTGACAGTATGTCCCCAGCTTACATGCTTGATGCCGGCTGGTGGAGCGGTCTGGTAGAACACATGGTACTGGCCGTTCCAGTAGAATGGCAGGACATCACCCATCCCAGTCTTCGGTTGGAAATGAATTGGATCCTTCATTTTGTCAGCAATCTCCTTCCCAGGCGATTCGGCCTGAACATCTGCCTCGCCAAGCAAAACCAAACTTAAAGCAGCCAAAAGTAACCATCGCATAAGCATGTCACATCTCCTGAAAAAAGTTTACCATCTGAACTTAGGTACTGCCTGGTCAAGCTCATAGTAGGGCAGTACTGCTGTTCCGGGGGCAATTATTTTGTCAACTTTTTTGTTATCATCTTCGGTTATCTCTACTTTAACGGCGCCGAGATTGTCCTTTAATTGTTCCAGTGTTCTTGGGCCTATTATTGGACTTGTAATTCCGGGCTGGGCTGCGCACCATGCCAAGGCAAACTGGCTTATGGTGCAGCCTTTGTCGCCGGCGATTTTTTCAAACGCTTCGAGAGCATCAAAGACTTTGTCATTTAATACGCTGTCTGCCCAGTCGCTTGAAGCTTTGAATCTTGAGTCTTCGGGGTAGTCTCCGCCGCGTTTGTATTTACCGGTTAGTAAGCCGCCTACCAATGGGGACCATGGGATTATTGCGGTTCCGTACGTTTGGGCCATAGGTATTAACTCACGTTCGGGACGTCTGTCCATAAGATGATAGGGCGGCTGTTCGCAGATAAAGCGATTGAGGCCCAGTTCCTTTGCAACCCACAGGGCTTCTACCAAGTGCCACGACGCATAGCAGCTTGTTCCTATGTAACGAACTTTGCCAGTCCGGATAAGATCGTCGAGTTCTCTTAGTGTTTCGTCTATGGGTATATCTGGCATTGGCCGATGCATCTGATAGAGGTCAATGTAGTCTGTTTGCAGGCGTTTTAATGAAGTTTCGCACTGCTGAATGATATGACGGCGGCTGTTGCCTCTGCCGTTGGGATCATCCTGCTCGACAACTCCATGAACCTTCGTAGCAAGGACTATTTGATCGCGTTTGCCGTTTTCTTTTAAGGTTTGGCCTACGACTTCTTCACTTTTGCCGTGATTGTAAACATTGGCGGTGTCGAGACAGTTGACACCTGCGTCGATTGCTTCGTTGATGATTTCAGCCGAATCCTCGTTATTGGCAGGTCCTCCAAAATTCATACAACCCAGGCATAATTTGCTTACCTGAACACCGGTTCTTCCTAAGCTGCGATATTCCATTTGGTTCTCTCCAGATTTATTCCTTTCACACTGAATCAGCGGTTTTGTACATTGCGATGATTTTTTCCGGTTCTATTTCTGCCAGTATGTTGTGGATGCTGCTGAAGACATAGCCGCCATCCTGCTTAAAGTGCTGGACAATTTCTGTTACTTCCTTTTCAATATCCTGCACTGTGCCGAGCGGCAGGGTATGTTGAGCGTTTACGCCACCTCCCCAAAGGCTTATGCGGTTGCGAGCTTTGTCTTTCCATTCTTTAAAAGTCTTTCCGCCAGCGGGCCATTGGGCGGGATTTAAGATGTCAAATCCGGCATCGATGATCATGTCGATAATATCATAAATTGCGCCGCACGAGTGCAGGAAAGTTTTCAACTGCGGGGCGTGTTTGTGGACTCGGTCGTTGATCTGTTTGAGGTGCGGCAGAAATAGCTCTTCAAAGACTCTCGGGGGAGCTATGAGTGCGTTCTGGGTTCCCCAGTCATCAGATGCCAGCATCATTACGTCGACGTATGGAGCAAGTTCGGGCATTATGGCATCAGTCATTTTGATTGCATTTTCTACCATTATTGCGTGATAATCGTAAACGAAATCCGGTTCGGTCAGGCAGACCATGGGCCAGACGGCAAGGCCGCCGGGTGCGGTAATTGCAATGCCTGTGTATATGGGGCCGCTGATAAAGATAGCTTTGTCGGTTGATTGGCGAGTAATTTTGCAGAGGTTGATCAAGTTCTGAATTTCTTCATCTGTTGGGAAGAGGTTTTTGTTGTTTGCCATGACTTTTTTCAGGTCGGGTTTGGGCAAGTCGGCACTTAAGTTCAATGGCTGGCCGCCGTGTTTTTCGTCGAAGACTGTTGAGGTTAGCGGCATTTTGATCTTATACTGTGGCTGTGTAATGGTGCCGTCGGCGTGATCTTTGAAGATGCGTTTGTCACGTACGGAGGCTTGCAGCCTTCCGTTGAAATCATAATCCTGCCATTTATCGGGTTCGTCAATGCCGTTTGTTGCACCGTTAAAAACTGCGACGACATCACAGCCGAGAGCGTCGAGCACATCCATATCGGGTAAGGCGAGCATCTGATTTGTATCGTACACTCGCGGGCGTCTGTAGGGCAGGCCAAGGGCTTCTACAAGTCTGGGATACGCGAAGGCGCTTATGCTGGTTGATAACATGCCGCCAAGGTCCTTGGGTATCCTGTCAGTTTCCTGAAAATTAAGTGCAGCCATAACACGCTGGTGAGATGTCATTTTGTCAGTCAATGTCCAATCCATCCATCATTCATCATTGTTTGTTAATTTGCCAAATCATCCTGCCAGAGTGCGTACCATATTGGTCCGCTTGCTCCGTATATTTCCTGGCCTACGACGCCCGATTTTCCGTTGTTATCAAACCATGTCAGGTCGGTTCCCCAGCCTACGTTTACATCTTCCAGAGGCAGCATCTGGTCATAACGAACATCGCCGCAGTTGGTTTCTGTGGGGCCTTCTTTTGCGATATATTTTGCGGCACCTGCCTGGACGATATACGGCGGCATTGCGAAACGGGATTGTGTCATGCCACGTTTCCAGCAATCATTCAGCATAAGAGTTATGTCATCAGAAAGATAGTTGCCTGCAAGCTTTACATACTCTTTGATCATTCGGCGGGCGACAGAGCTTTCGTATTCACAGGTGTTTGGGTTAGACGGTGTTCCGCACATTCCCCAGAATGTGGTGGTGTGTTCTCCAACACCATAGTCGCATTCCCACAACCACACCCAACGCAGCAGATTAGCCAGAGGTATCCAGCCGAGTTCGCGATATTTTTCTTCTCCAGTGATTTCATAGAGCCACTGGCAAACATAAGCAAATCGCGGCGTAAAGTTCATCTCCCAGCTAAGGTCCATGCAGCGTTCTTTCAGCGTTTCAGCAGTGGCCTTGGCAGCCTTAAGACATTCGGTATCTCTGCCCTCGCTGAGTTCATACAACGTAAGCATCGTCATGGCAAATGAACTGCCCATGTCGAAAAGATAATGTCCCTTAATTTTAGAGTCTGAATACCTTGCATATTCAACAAATACATAGTCCATATCTTTAGCGAGTTTCATAAAGTTGGGCTTGAATCCACGGATCATTTTCTGAGCATCGGTATTGCCCGCGCGAGCTATCTCAGCAACCTGGGTTATCGCTTCTATTCCCCAAACATGATGCTGGTATTCATCGGGATTCAGCGGCGGCAAACCGTTGGAGATCAAATTAAGTTTTTTGTCATAGAATGTCGGCAGCGTCTTTTCCAAGCGGTCTTTCAATTCGACAGCATCTTTGTGCTGAGGATATTTCTTTGCGTATTCGATCAGCGGCAGGAGCAAATTGCCTACTGTCCAGAGTTGCGTGTCTTCGTGCTCGTAATTTACATAAGCGCGGGGGTAAAAGTAACCGTTCTGGTAACTCGAGTTTTCCGGACGCATTATATCGCGACACATTTGCGGGACTGCCTCGTTGGCCCAGTCGGTCTTGACCATCGGCGGTTTATAGATGTACTTGTATACGGTGGCAAGCGATTTGACGAAGTTTTTGCAAATCGAGACGTTATCCTTTTTCTTAGATGGCTTAAAGTAAAGGTATGTATCGTCTATGATAAGCTTTGTTCCCTTTGGTACGCGAAAGCCCTTTGGCCTGTGATATCCGAACTTATGGTATGGTTTTGGTGTGTGGTCAAACGGTTTTGGCGGGGTGATCTTAATGCCGTCACTGCTTGCCTTCTGGAATTCATTTTCAGCGATTCCCATCCTTACCGCACCCGGAGAACCTGCAACGGGGTATTCAAATGGATTTGCAAAACCGGTCAGCCTGTAAAGATCGTTCAGTGAAGAAAAATCCTGGAAATAGAATACATCACTGTTCATTGGCACATCGCGAAAATACACAATACCCGATGCGGGCCCGCGCTGCACCATATAACGCGTCGAATTATGAGGAGCAAGGTACCATCCCGATTTATTCTTTACCATGAAATGGCACTCAGGATCAGGCTCTACATTGAAGGCCTTATCCGCAGTGGTATCTGCATTAACGGTCCAATGCAGCAGTCCGGGGTGTTTTTTGTAAGCGATTATCGTGCCGGTTAAATCCGCCCAATGGCGTTTACTTTTCAGTGTAATAGTAATCTGTTCGGAAGTCTCAGCATAGCTAAGCCCTCTGAACATATCATAGTTCTTACGCGGCGGATCCCACTTATAAGTCAGGTCCTGTCCCAGATCGGTAATATCAAAAAAGTGCCCGTTGGCCAGCTTTGTGGCAATGGCTGCATTGGGCTTGCCCTTATGTGTTATCGTCACCCAGGCTTTTCCATCCTGGCTCTCAAACGGGGTGTATTTAATCATGTATTCGCCCGTCTGTAGAACAAACGATTTTTCGGTATGTTTCAGCAGTTTTACCTTTGCCATAGCAGGCAGTGCAGTAATTAGTGTGATCAATATAATAGTTAATGATTTTGTATGGCTTAATTTCATGACTTCCCTTTAACTTTAATGTTTATGAAGCTGTTCCTTTGAGTTATTAGTCAATTTCATCCTGCCAGAGTGCGTACCATATTGGTCCGCCTGCGCCGTAGATTTCCTGTCCTACGACGCCCGGTTTGGAATTGTTGTTCCACCATTCAAGGTCCGTTCCCCAGCCAGCATTGAAATCCTCAAGAGGTATCATCTGGTCGTATCTGATATCGCCGCAGTTCGTCTGAAGGGGGCCTTCTTTGGCGATGTATTTTGTTGCTCCTGCTTTTTTAATAAATGGCGGCAACGAGAACAGCGACTGGGTAGGGCCGTACTTCCATGCATCATTTATCATTTCTGTAATCTCTTTTCCAAGCGAACTGCCTGTCGCCCGACAAAGCTGTTTGAAATGAAGCCTCGCCCTGTGTGTTTCATATTCGGCAGATGACGGAGCAGAGGGTGTCCCGCAAAATGCCCAGAAGGTTGTCGCCTTTTCACCAAACCCATAATCGCATTCCCACAGCCATGCCTGCTGAAGCGAATTTGCAAGCGGGATGTACATGATGTCCCGGTAGCGTTTATCACCGGTTGCCTTGTAAAGCTTTTCACATCCGATAGCACCTGAGGCGGTCATGTTGATCTCCCAGCCCAGGTCGAAGCATCTATCTGTGAGTTTTTCAGCGGCGGCTTTTGCGGCATTGAGACAATCGTTGTCTTTTCCGCTGCTAAGCTCGTGTAATGCCATCATAACGTAGATGTAAGAGCCGGTCGCATCGAACTGGTAATAGCCGTTCATCTTTGAGAAATCTTCGAGCCAGACATCGCCGAAAACGTAATCGCAATTTTTTCCCATCTGGATGAGGCGCGGTCTGAAGCCTTCGATCATGTACTTTGCGTCCTTGTTGCCTTGCAGGGCCAGGTCGGCAACCATCATGGCCGGGTTGAATATGTAAACGGTGTGGAAGAACATCTTCTCATTGAAAGGCGGCAGGTTGTTGTGAAAGCCTTTGTAATTCTTGTCATAGTAAGACAGAAGAGACCTTTCGAGTTTGTCCTTCAGTTCGGCCGGGGCCGTTTGCCCGGGGTACCTCTTGACATATTCAGTTAGCGGGCTGAGCAGTTGGGCGGTTGTCCAGAGCTGTGTGTCGTTGTGCTTATAATTTACATAGGCTTTTGGGTAAAAGATGCCGTTTTGAATGCTGAAATTTTCCGGCCGCATGATGTCTTTGCATAATTGTGGTACGACTTTTGCGGCCCAGTCGGTATTGATTATTCTCGGCTTGTATATGTATTGATAGATGTCGGCAAGCATTTCGACGAAATTTTTGCAGATAACAGTGTTGTCTGTCTTCTCTTGAGGCATTGGTTTCAGGTACAGATACGTATCTGAAACGACAAGTCTTTTGCCTTTTGGTATTCTGTATGCGAAGGGGCGGTGAAAGCCGAATTTGTTGTACCGTCTAATTTTGTGATCAAAAGGTTTTGGGGCTACATATTGTGATCCATCGCCTGCATGTTGGAAGAAAGCCTCTGCCTGCCCGAGTTTTACCGACCCGGGGTTACCGGCGGCAGGGTAATCGTACGGATTGTCGGAACCTGTAAGTTTGTAAAGATCGGTAAGCGATGAGAAGTCTTCGAAGTAGAAGACAAGGCTGTCCATGGGTACATCGCGGAAGTAAGTAATGCCTCCCGCTGGTCCGCGGTGTGTCATATACCGAACAGTTTCATGGTTCACATTCTCCTGGTACGGCATGGTGGCTTTGTTGTCAACCATAAAGAAACAATCCGGCTCTACGCCGCCGGCAAAAGCCTTGTCAGCCTTAGCCTCTGCGACTACCTTCCAGTGGATAAGGCCGGGATAGTTCTTGTATATGATAAGGGTGCTGTCAAAATCGGCCCATTGCCTGCGTGAGTCAATTCTTATTTCAATGACATCAGATGTTTCATTAGTCTTAAGTGAGTGGAAGATCTTTGAGTCCTTGCGTTCTTCTTGCCACTGATAAATCTTGCCTTCCCCAGCGCCTGCATCTGTGACATCATAATGCACGCCATTAACAAGCTTTGTTGCAATGGCATGTCGGGGTCTTGATTTTTCGAAAATCGTTATCCACCCCTGATCTTGTTTTCCTTCAAGTGGAGAATATCTTATACTGTATTGGCCGGTTTGGATCTCAAAGGATTTGGCGTCTGATGTTATTAGCTTGACATCAGATTCTTTAGCTGAAAGTGCAGATGAAAAGCAAAAGACAATTACACAAAAAGTTGGTGTTCTTTTCAACACTGAGATACCTCCTAAAGTGTTAATGGGCACGGATCAAGTTAGGAATTCCCTTATGTCCCCTTTAGCGGCGCCGATAACCGTGTCTGCGCCGCCATAGTAAACTTTCAATTCTGAGCCCTGTAATATTGCTCCGCAGGTAAAGACTACGTTGTTAACATCGCCAACTTTTTCCCATTCCGTTTCCGGCTCAAGGATAGGGCCTTGCTGGCGTTTTAGTACTTTTGTCGGATCATCAAGATCTAATAAGGATATCCCTAAGCGGTATACATGGTTTTCATCTACACCATGATAAACATTTATCCAGCCGGCATCGGTTTTGATTGGTGGAGCACCCGGACCGATCTTTGTATTATCCCAGAGACCTCTTCGAGTTGTCATGATTACCGTGCTGTCAGTCCATGTGGCCAGGTCATCTGAAAGAGCGATAGTCACTCCTGCTCCTGATTCACAATCTTCATTATTTCCACGCGACCAGGTTCTCCAGTTGAAGTTCTCTTCAGGTAAATGTCTGTGAGCAGGACTTTCAGGACGATGGAATGCAACAAACCTGCCATTTATTTTTCCAGGGAAAAGCATGGCGTTTTTATTGTAACCATGATCCTCGAATTTGATGAGAGGACCCATTTGTTTCCAATTATGCAGATCTTTTGAAATTGCATAGCCGGGATATGCACGATATGTTGTTTTGTTTTCCCATATACAATAAACCATGTAATACGTATCGCCGATCTTTGTCACGCGCGGGTCCTGGTAATCAAGCGTGCCGTGACCATTATTGTGGACCCATCTGACAACAGGTTCATCCTTGCAGGTAAAGTTAATCCCGTCGGTGCTTGTAGCATGTCCTACGCAGGAGTCATATCGGCAGCCTGGATCGGACCAGTTGTCATGGTTTGTGAAGCCAGAGTGCTCGACAGCACGATAGAAAAGGTGGTAGACCCCATCTTCGTAAACAGTTGCAGCATTCAATACAGCATCCTGTTCCCAGTTTATATGTTTTCTAGGTGTTAGTATAGGTTGGTCTGAAACTCGCTGTAATTTTAAAGTCATTTTTTCTCTCATAGAATAATATTTAATGTATTACCCCTTCATTCCTGAAGAAGCCATGCTCTCAATAAAATATTTCTGGAAGAAGATGTACGCAAGTATGACCGGTATTGCCAGCATTGTTGCAGCGGCAAGTTTCAGGCCCTGCTGCTCAGCCTGGCCGCCAATTGCAAAAATAGTTACCATTTGCGGCATAGTCATCATTCTTTGCTCTCTTATCACAAGAAGCGGCCACAGAACGTCGTTCCAGACACCTATAAAGGTAATCAAGCCGACAGTTATCACAACAGGCCAGGATAACGGATAGAATATTTTGAATAGTATTTTCATGTTCCCGCATCCGTCAATTCTTGCTGCCTCGACCAGTTCTTCGGGAATATTCATGAAGAATTGTCTGAATAAGAGAACCCCCAGGGGACTTATCATGGCCGGTGTGATCAAGGCTAAATAGCTGTCGATCCATCCGAGTTTTACCATTAGTATGTACATTGGTATCATCGTTATCTGGAACGGGATGACCATCGTAAAGAGAATTACTGCCAGGATAATGTCTCTGCCGGCAAATCTGAGACGGCTAAGTGCATAGCCGACGATTGATCCGAAAATAATTACTGATGTTGTGACACAGCCGGAAACGAATACACTGTTTAAAAATGCCCTGCCGATGGGAATTCGGTTAATCACAGTGTCGTAGCTTTTTAGTGAAAAGTTTTCCGACCATAGGCCTGACGTGGCGATCTCATTTTCCGGTTTAAACGTTGCAGACAGCATCCATAAAAAGGGATAAAGAAAAGTCAGTCCGCCTGTGATCAGAACAAGATATATAATTGTTTTCTTCATACTAATCTTTGCCCTCAAGTATCTTCTTTTGTATCAGCACGACTATCAGGATTATGAACGCAAAGAAAAAACCGATCGCCGCGGCATAACCCATATGTCCAAATACGAAGGCCTGGTTGTATATGTAAAGCATAACCGAAATGGTACTGTTCATCGGGCCGCCGCCGGTTATCACAAACGGCTCTACGAATAAAGAGAATCCTCCTATCGTCGAAAGGACAACTACCAGTACCATGGTGTTTTTCAGACTTGGCAGGGTGATGTCAAAAAACTTTCTAAAGCTTCCTGCACCGTCAATGTCGGCGGCTTCATAAAGGTATTTAGGTATGCTCTGGAGCCCGACAAGAAACAATACAACGTAAAAACCAAGACCTTTCCAACTTGCCATTATGGCAATTGACGGCATGGCAAGTTCCGGTGAGGTAATCCACGCTACCTTACTTAATCCGATCTTCATAAGCAGATTGTTCAGCAGGCCTGTCTCATAAGCATACAGTTGCTGCCAGAGCAGGCTTGTAACGACACCTGATACAACAACAGGCATAAAATACATCGCACGGAACATACCTCGAAGTTTGATCTTGGAATTTAGCAGCACTGCGAGCAATAGAGCGACTCCTATTTGCAGCGGAATATGAATGGCCAGAAATACCAGGGTGTTTTTCAGTGCTGTAAAAAACATGACATCCTGAAAGAGCCTTTCAAAATTTCCTAACCCCACCGGTTTCATTGGAGTGAAGATATTCCATTTGTGGAATATGAGGATGAAGGAGAAGATCAGCGGGAAAGCTACAAAAACTGCGAAGTGGATTATGTATGGAGAGGCCATGGAATAGCCGGCAATATTCGATCTGAATTTTTTCGGGATATTCATCTTGAGCGGTTCCATTTGAAAATCACTTCGGTTCTTTTGACAATGTCTTTGATAGCATCTTCCGGGCTTTTACGCCCATAGACTGCACATGCTTCATATTCCTGGCTTATCGCATCAAGGATTTCCTTGAAGTTTTCATTAGTGTCCATAGCGGGGCAGTATGGAAGCTGCTGTGCAAAAGTCAACATCAAGGGGTTTTCGGAAAAATAATCCCTGAAAAACTCATTGTCAAGCAGATTGCTTCTTACCGGCAGTTGGCAGCCGGTCCTGAGCAGTTCGAGGTCGCTTTCAGGAGAGGTGAGGAACTTTACGAATTCCCATGCCTCTTCGGGATGCTTTGTAGTGCTGAATATTCCAAGGCAGTGTGTGCTGGAGTAAGTGCTTACAGGGCCTGTGCGGTTGTCCGGCAGGGGTAAAGGCATTAGGCCGTATTCAAAGCCCTCCGGTTTGTATTTTTCAAGGTATGTTATGTGCCACGGGCCGCTGATGAGCGTTGCAACGTTGCCGGCAGTGAAGGGGTCTGTCTGGAATTCCTGTCTGGGGAAATAACCTTTTCCGAACACTTCTTTAAAGAAGCCCATTGCCTGCTCGGCATCGTCGCCTGAGAAGGTGAGTTGGTCGTTTTCAATAAGCCTTTTGCCTCCTGAGGCTGCAATGTATAAGCAATAGAAGTCAAACATTCGCTGCCACCAGATGGGCTTAATACCTGCATAACTCATCCATCTGTCGATGTTTCCGTCGCCGTCTGTGTCGGAAGTGAATATTTCGGCGGCCTTGTAGTATTCTGAATACGTTCTTAGGGGAACGGATATGCCGGCCTCTTTAAACATATTAAGGTTGTAAAGAATCATCGCCGGATTGGTGCGATAGGGCAGTGCATAATGGTGGCCGTCGGGGCAAACGACGCCATCAAGCATTTTTTCAGGTATCCTACTGTTGACATGCTCCCAGAAACCTTCTAGTTCATCGAGTTTGACCATTCCTCCGCCAGAGGAATATGTGGTTATGCCCGCCCCCCAGATATTTTCGCAAATGTCAGGGGTAGTACCTCCTGCGATTGCAGCCAGGATGGTTTCTTCGGAGGAGTAGCTTGCGGGTATCGGGACGAGGTTTATGTGGATATCTTTTCGCATAGAATTCCACCTGTCAACCAGTATTTTCGCCAAATCGACACTAAACTGGTTTGAAGCGCACCAGTATGTTATCTCGGCAGGGCCGCTGGTGTCACTGGTATCGGAAGCGTTTTTCTTACAACCTGTAAGCAGCAAAGGCAACATGGCCGTGAATACTAAATATGTCCACAAAAGTTTTAGTTTCATTGACGGTCCTGCTTAAGCAATATCGCTATCCTAAGAAACGATTTCGTTTTCATAGCCTGTTTTTCATTTGAATCACAGGGGTAATTCTATGATATACAGATATTATGCAAAGATCAAGGTTTTTTTGGAAACCGTTTCCAATAACCCGGAAACGCTTTTTTGATTCTTGTAGCTTGCACAGTTCTGCGTAACACCTTGTCGATAAAGCAGTTGTGATTACTTGGCGAGCAAGCGGAAGCTTTTCTGGCTAGTTGGAGGCGTGAATTGATTCGAAAAAACCAAAAAAAAGATATTGACAAGGAAACAGTGTGGGGTTAGAATTGGAAACACTGAGACACTGAGACACTGAAAGAGTTAGGCCTTTTTGAAGGAAAGGGATTTTATGGCTCCAATTAGGGTACGAGAAGTTGCACGGAAACTTTCATTATCTCCGGGGACGGTGTCGAAAGCACTCCAGGGTAAGCCCGGGCAGGTCTCATTAGAAACAACCAGGGTTGTATTGGATCACTGCTGCAAGCAGGGCTTTTTGAGCAAATCAGAAGCCGGGCGGATCCTTTTCAAAATGGCTTCGAGTAATAGTGGCCAGCAGATTTTTGTTATGACACATTTCCACGGTGTACTTGTATACGACACAATTTTTGCCGGTATCTGTGAGCAGCTTCAGCGTAAAGACCTTTTTCCTTCCTCTTTTCTTATGCGAGATGAAAGTTCGCTTAAGAGTTTCCCCTATGACAAGGCAGGATGTGTCATTGTTATCGGACGAGCGATTCCAGAAGTCCTTGAAGAGTTAAGGAAAAATGAAGTTCCGGTTGTTCTCGTAGACAACAGGATACC
>SDBV01005293.1_pt1 | contig 18257 bp, 19 predicted proteins | sample 2277081 | NCBI WGS metagenome assembly SDBV01 (sample SAMN10402039, study PRJNA504765) | marine sediment metagenome | isolation source: marine sediment core GS10_PC15, 223 cmbsf | place: Arctic Ocean: Southern Knipovich Ridge | collected 2010 | reverse complement strand
AAGTCAAAAATATGTTTATTATTTGCCACTACTATATAAAAAATTATTCTTCTTAAGGATTCCGACGAAATTTATTTGAAATAAATTATAAAAATTGAATATCTTATCTTTGAAAGTCAAGTCATAATAAAAAAAAGTAAATTAAATTAAAGTTTTTTAAATGAAAAACTTGAACAAATAAAGATTTTTAAACGCGGAATATATTCTACTAGTTATGAGTTATTCACCATTTCAACCCCGAGTATTTCCTATTTTCATCTATTACATTTTTATTTCTATCTTTGGAATATTAGTCACAATTAAGATGTTCTTAAAATGGAAGGAAAGAAGAGTACGTCCTCCCTTGTATTTAGCTCTGGTTTTCACATTTCTCACAATGAGCATAATTAATCTGCTTATAGGATTATTAGAAGCAATCATTACGGAGGAATTTAGGGAAATTTATCGTCTTTCTCTACCATTGGCGTATGTATTGGTCATCGTCGCAGACATTTTTCTCTTTATTTTTGCTAGTCATATGACTAATAAAGGTCATAAAGCTTTTATACCAGTTATATTAATAGGAATAATATTAACAATTATACTTTTTTTACCATGGAATTGGTGGGGTTTTCCTTCAGAAGATTATGCTGGAGAGGTAAATATTAGATTGTTTTCAACACTTAGTTTTGTTTTATATTCAAATTTAATATATATTTATATTGCTTTTATTTGTTATAAAATTAAAAAGAATGTTGATGATAAAATCATGTATATTGGATTAAAGTTATTATTCTATTCAATGATAAGTTTAATATTACTATTTGTAATGTTAATATCTGACACTATCATGATAACTTTAGGTGATGAAGGCTATTCAGTGTTTATTTACATAGCTTGGATTTTTGGAATTATTTTTATAATTCTATCATATTTTTCTCTGATTATGCCAGATTGGTTAGTCAAGCGAATTAAGAAGAAATATAAAATATGAATTTTCACTTATAATTTTTAAATACATACATAATTTAGGAGATTAGTTTGTCTGGCTTTATGATTCTTTTCAAAATTTGATAATTTAATGCCAACAAGCCTTATTTTTTTTTTATTACTTGAAAACTCTTTAAATAAATCTAAAATCGTATTTAATACAAATTTCTCATCTTGGATATGATAAGGAAATGTTCTAGAACGAGTAAAAGTTTGAAACCTTTCAAACCTTATCTTTAAAGTGATGGTTTTATAGGAAATTTGGTTTTTGTTGACGGTTTTATGGATTTTTTTATTTATAGTTTCAAACCTTGAAAGAATTTCATTAAAATCATAAGTATCTGTAAAAAAAGTTCTTTCAGCGCTAATGGATTTCCGCTTTCCATGAAATTCTTTTACTTTACGATTATCAATACCATTAACGATTTGCCAAACCCATTTTCCTTGTTTTCCAAAAAATTTAATGATATGATTTAATGATATATCACTCAAATTTCCAATTGTTCTTATTCCCTTATTATAAAAGTAAACTTTAGATTTTTTACCAATTCCAGGAATACGAGTAATATCTAAATCTTTTAACTGTTCTTTATAATTTTCAGATGTAAAAACTGTTATTCCATTTGGTTTATTGAGATCTGATGCAATTTTGGCTAACGATTTAGTAGGCGCACACCCTATAGAAATACCAATTCCTACCTTCTCACAAATATCTTTTTGAATTCTTTCAGCAATCATTTTAGCTTCCGAAAATTCTCTGCATTTATCAGAGACTTCTATATATGCTTCATCAATCCCACCTTGCTGGAAATCTTCTGAATATTGTTTAATTATTTTCATAACTTTTTTTGAAGCCTTTAAATATCTAGTAAAGTTTGGTCTCAAATAGATCCCATGAGGGCATCGCCGATATGCTTGAGAAATGGGCATCCCAGAATGAAGTCCAAATACTCTTGCTTCGTATGAACATGTAGAGATGACTCCTCGTCCTTTTCCTTCCTTTGGATCTGCTCCAATAATGACTGGTTTCCCTTTATATTGAGGGTTATCTCTAATTTCTACAGCAGCAAAAAAGCAATCAAGATCACAGTGTAAAATAAAACGACCCATTTTTTAACGAAAGCAAGTTTTTAATAATATCTCATACAACAAATTTGAACAATAATTTTAGTATTTTCGAATATTATTTAAAAAATGAGACTATTTAGAATTAATATAAAAAACATTAAATTCCTCTTAAAAAAAAGATAAACACTATTAATTTCAAAATATATTTTTAATCGAACTTTAATTATTTATTTTATGCCATTAAATAAAGAAGATCAGCTTCGAATGGAAGTTGTTAAAGCAGCAAAAGCAATTTTCGCAAAAGGATTAGTAGAAGCTGGAGAAGGTAATGTTAGTGTAAGAAATGGTAAAAAAGATGAATTTTTCATCACACCATCATTTAATCAATACGAGCCTCTTAAAAACGAGGAAATTGTACATCTGAATTTTGATGGGATAGCTTTAAGTACTGGAAAATTACCATCAAGAGAAGCTAAAATGCATACTGCTATTTATAAATCAAGACCAAAAGTTCAGGCAGTAATTCACACTCACTCAACTTTCGCGACAATACTCTCGATCGTTAGAAAAAACATTCCAATTATAATGGAGGAGATGTTCATATTTCTAGGAGGATCTATTGATGTTTCTGAATTTGAAGAAGCTCATACAGCAGAAATTGGTGAAGTAGCCATAAAAACTTTAGGTATGAAGAACGCTGCTTTACTCGCTAATCATGGTGTTATTGTGTGTGGAAAATCGTTAGATCATGCAATAAAATTTGCCGAACTGGTAGAAAAACTTGCGAAAATCTATTGGGGATCATTACAAATTGGAGAACCAGAGCTAATTTCTAAAGAGTATCTTAATAGATTTCAAAAACTTTTCGAGAGTCTTTTTGCTAGCTATCCCCGAAGTATGCGAAAGAAATAATCAAATTCAATTAATATAGATTAAGTGAAAATCATGGAATTAGGAATTAGCTCCTTAGGGCATATTATAGAGATGGGTCTTTCGGGTAATTACAAAAACTTATTTGATCTACAGCTTAATGCTTCAGAAGCATGTCTTACTTATGCTGAAAAAAAAAGAATTAAACTAGTTGAGTTAGTATTAGATCCACCAGCAGTATTTAAAAATGAAAATCGACAGAAATTCATTGACTTAGTAAATTCTTATTCTTTGAAAAAACAAGTACACTCACCTTTTATTGATGTAAATTTATGTTCACATAATAATCGCATTTCTGATGCGTCTGTAGAGTCTCACATTGAAACAGCAAAAATTTGTTGCGAGATTGATGCTCAAATAATGACTATCCATCCAGGATTAGCCAATTTTATGATAAACTCAATAAGAGCATTTAATAAAGTACAATTAAAGCGAGCTATTAATAAGCTCTTAGATTTTTCAAAGGATCTAAACCTCGCTATATGTTTAGAAAATATGCCTCAAAAGGCTTATATTATGACTGACGATAAAAATGTTGAAGAAGTTATTAGTTTTATAGATCGAGACGATCTCTTTTTTACGTATGATACCAGCCATTTTTACACTTGTGATGGTAATATAAAACGTTTATGGGCAAAATTTCATAATATCATAAGAAATATTCATATCGTAGATAATTTTAGTAAAGAATCTGATACACATCCACCTTTAGGAAGTGGAATGATCAATTTTAAAGAAATCTTCAAGATTAGTAGGAGCTATAATTATGAAGGACCAGTAATCGTTGAATTATCCTCTGCAAAATCTTTACATCAGAGTATTAACTTCATAAATAAGTTTTTATAAACAAAAATTTTAATTAAGTAGAGAAAATTCTGAGATATTAAAAAAATAGAAGAATTAAAAAAAAAAATCATTTTAATATGTTAAAATGCCAATAATATCCCTTCAAATTAGTGATGATTTATTAGAGAGATTTGATAAAGTTCGAATCATGAACGGATTTAGTTCTAAAAGCGAAGCGTTAAGAGATTCAATAGTTAACTTTATTGAAGAGCATGAAAAATTTGAAAATTTAGAAGGATACAAATTAATGACGGTTAGTTTAGTATATCCTTTTAAAAACATAATAATCGATCAAATAACTGAAATATATACCCAATTTCATCGAATTATTAAGACAGTAACAGATTGGCGTATTGCTGAAAAAAAGATAGAGTTACTCTTATTAGTTGGAGAATTTGGAATTATTAAAGATTTCTATAGGGAATTAGCAAAAATAAAAGATGTAATCTGTACAATTCGTGAAATAATTATTGATTAAGAATAACATCTAATCAAATCGAAGTGAAAAATCTACTTGCTCCGAAGGAAATTGAGTTAAGACACCTGAACTTATCAAATCAGGTTCTGAAAGTAAGTAATCTACAATATTTTCGGGATTTATCCCACCAGAAACCTCAATAATCACTTTATCTCGAATATTATTATTCTTTAATAAATTTATAGCATCTTCGACCATATCAGGACTAAAATTGTCAAGCATGATTATATCTGCTCCATTCTTCGCAGCAATTAACGCATCCTCGACTTTTTCAACTTCAATTTCAATCTTCTTAGTAAAACTAGCTTTTTTTTTCATATCTTTTAAAAGTTTTCCGACATCTCCTTTATAATATCTTAAATGACTATCCTTTAACAGAATCATATCATCTAAGCCGAATCTGTGTACGTCAGCTTGTCCTAATTCAGCAGCCATTTTCTCAAAAATCCTCATTCCAGGGATTGTTTTTCTAGTACAGGCAATTTTTACATTTTTACCGGAATCCTTAATTAATTTTACAAATTTTCTCGCTGTAGATGTGATGGCACTCATATGGGTAATTAAATTTAATCCTGTTCTTTCTCCTAATAGAATATCTCTTATGTTTCCCTTTAATTCCAGAATAATATCTCCTTCACTAACTTCTTCTCCATCTTCTTTTAAAAAATTTGCGGATAAGTTTAATATTTTAAAAAGAATCTTTAATATTTCTAACCCTGAAACATATCCTGTGCTTTTAGCGATTATTTTGGCGGATGTTTGAGCATTCTCTGGTATAACTTTAGAACTCACATCAAAATACATACAATCTTCTTGTAAAAAATCTTTCAGTTTTTGCTCAATTACGATCTTGTTATAATTCATATTTCGCAGAATTTTATATAGTATTATTATTATATTTTAAAAAAATTAATTAAAAATTATGGTAGAAAAAGAATTATTATTTATAAGAAATGGCGAGATAAGGCTTGAAGGAGAATTTTTTCAAACAAATAAAAATCAAGTAAATTCAGCAGTTTTAATTTGTCACCCTCATCCAGAATATGGTGGCAACATGTATAACAATGTCGTATCTGGAGTCTTTAATAACTTAATTAAAAACAAAATTTCTTGTTTAAGATTTAATTTTAGAGGTGTTGGAAGTTCAACCGGAAATCATTCTGACGGATCAGGAGAATTAAGTGATGTAATATCCTGTATTGATTTTTTAATAAATAAGAAAAAATATGAGATTATAATTCTATGTGGATATTCTTATGGAGCTGCAATTGGGTGCTCAGCAATAAACTACTCAAATAAGGTTATTGGGTATATTTCCATATCTTTTCCTTGGGATTTTATGGGGCCAAAATACAAAGAACTGTCCCAATCTACTAAAGAAAAACTATTTATTCAAGGTAATCAAGACACAATTGCTTCATATGAAAATTTTGAGACCCATTATAGCTTTTATCATGAACCTAAAAAAAAATTTATTATTGATGGAGGAGACCATTTTTATAGAGGTCATGAAGAACATCTAGCCCAAGAAGTTTTGAAATTCTATAACTTAATAGTTTAAAATTTGCTATTTATATTTTAAAAAAGTGTATCAAAAAAAAGCATAGGAGTTTTTTCATTTAAATTATAAACTCGAAAGCTTTTCTAAATCGGCGTAAGAATTTTCGACTGCCCAGTCTATGAGTTGGTCAAAATATCGCTCCACCTCATCGTTTTCTGGAAGTTTTGTCAAAACAGCTAAAAGAAATTGATTTTTTTTATTAGATAAAATAATATTTCTCATGATAATGTAATCTTCCATATACTTTATTCTCATACTTTGGATATCTGAAAGCTTTAGTTCTTCTGCTGCCTTATACGCAGAATCACTTAATAATGATCCCATCGCTGCTACTACCCGTTCATCGATATCCTCTTCTTTTTGAGATGCTAAAACTAAACCGCTTGATGTAGCAAAAAGCGATGCTCGAAAATTACCATTTTCGTTAAGCTCTTTAAGCACCAATTCAAGTCTACTTACCAATCCCGCACACTCTCTCCAAAGATTATTAAATTCTTAAGTTTTTATTCTGATATTCTTACATAAAATTTCTTTGTATAAATAATATGAGGTATTTAATATTTAAAATTATTCAATGTAGATTAATACTACTGTATAATATTTATAGAAAGAAGTATAACTATCAAAAATTTTTCTTAAAATGACTTTTATAATTCAATTCAATTTAAGGTTAATAACATATGTTGATAAGATATCTTCGTCATCGATGTTTAATATAATAACGCTGGGTCTCGCTATAGGTTTTAAAAATCCAGGTCTTTTGAAAGGCGCTTTTGGTTTTGTTGGAGATCCTGGATTTAATAGAAGAACATTAAAATCAGTGCCTTTTATAAGAGGTTGGTGGGTGTGGCCAAAGATTAAAATATTTAAATTATGTTTTTTAACAAACTCTTCAAGATTTTCAGGTAATTTATGAATCACTCCAATATTATAACAACTCACAGAAAATTTAGTAAAAATGTCTAAATCTTTGATCTTGTCAAGATTTCCTCTTACACATCGTACGGGTGCTATTTCTTTAATCTCGGATAAAAAAAATTTTTCACAAATATCTCCTGCATGTATAATCTCATCAGTATCTCTAAAAACCTCTTTTATTTTATTTAATAGTGTTGTTAATTTGTTATTATCATAATTTTTAGTAATATGCGTGTCAGAAATAATTCCTAACTTCATTTAACTAACACTCCTCATATCATTATCATGATAGCCATTATGAAAATTAAAAATGCCATAATCACATCAAAAAAAACACGAAATATTCTATCCCCGCTAGTTTCTTCTCTGGTTTCATCAAATTTAAAATACTCTCTAAAGATCTTTACTCCGATCGATAAACTTTCCTTGATTCGACGAAATTGCCAGATCAATAATAGGACTCCAACAATTAATAAAGGAGAATAGAGAAATAATGCCACATCTGCAAAATCATTTCCTTGTGAAAAATTCCACACTGCATGGGCAGAGATTATATTATTTAATGTATGGGCTAAGATTACCGGGAACAGCCAATTCCTTCTCAATACTACCAAAGAGAGAATTATTCCTATAATAAATGCTTGTAAAAACCAAACAATTGGATACCAAAAAGGGTAAGATCGACTTATCGGATTAAGGAAATAAGCAAAATGACCTAATCCAAAATAAAGTGCTGATATTATAACTGCTGACATCCTAAAAAAATGTTCACTACCTCGTTTGCTTACCAAACCTCTCGTGATAGTTTCTTCAGAAATTGCTACTGAAAATTGAATTATGATTACAGAAATTAGAAATATAATATAATTTGTTCCAGCTCCTAAATAAGCATTTGTTGAATTATAATTTAAGGCTTCAGATTGATATTTAAGCATTCCAGGTATGAGTACATATGTAAAAAAGTCGAGTGGTATAAAAACTAAAAATAAAAGCAATATTCCATATAAAATTTGATATTGATAATTTTTTTTTGTTATTTTATATAAATTTAAATGTCCTTTTGCGGGAGAAATATCTTCTTCAATGATGAGATCTCGTTTTTGAGTTCTAATTAATAAATTAGAGAGAATTAATATTAAAGGTACTCCAATAAATACTATAAAAGCCCTAAAAGAATAAGACAATATACCATAGAGATAAGAGCCACTCTCTAGAAATAATGGGAGTATAAATAAAGGTATTAATAATAGAAGAAAAATTAAAACAAAACCTAATGCTACTTCAGATACAAAAAATTGAATTCTCTCATGAGCAATTTGTTTCTTTCTTTTTTGCATCGTTTTTCCTACAATTATTTTTTTTATGAAATAATTGGATTAAAAAAATATAGAATTAAAGAATTATAATGTTATTTATTTAAAAAATTCTGATATTAACTCTTCACCATTTGGAAGACCATTTCTCGCACCTAATTTTTGAATACATCTTCCCGCAACGAAATTTCCGATTTTTACGCTATTTTTCAGATCTTCAAAATCATAACTAATATTTTTAATAAATGCATAAATGAATCCCGCAGAAAAAGCATCTCCTGCTCCAGTTGTATCAGTAACTCGTAAAAGATTATCAGAAATAGGTTTTATCAATTCAGAACATTCAAAATTTAAAATTGTAGCACCATCCTTACCCATTGTTATAATAAGTGTCTTTAATCCTAAATTTAAAAGATGATTAGTCTTTTCCTTAATCAAATCATCCATATTGTCTTTATCTTCAAATTTAAAGAGACTTTGAAATTCCCTTTTAGATAATATTAAAATATCTATTTTTTTTAACAATTCTTTGATTTTGCTGAACCCTTGATCAATGATTAACATCCCAGGATTTAATATTATAGGAATTTTATATTTTTGACCAACCTCGGCAGCTTTAATTAAGGGTTCGATGTTTTTTAAGCTACTCAAAAAAATTATTTTTGTGGAACCTAATTCTTGTTCTACAATATCATTTTTTGAAAGATGGTTAGCAGCACCACTATGAGCATAAATTCTGCGATCTCCTTCTTTATTTAGAACTATATATGCTGAACCTGTACAGTATTCATTGGAATATCTTATTAATGAAGTGATGACATTTACATCATTGAAATCATTAATAATTTTTAAACCAAACGCATCATTTTTTCCTAACTTACCAACAAAAACAGTTTTAAGTCCGAATTTTCCACATGCGTAAGCCGTATTGGCCGCAGCACCTCCAGAAAACAATTTTAAATCTGATACGAATACTTCGTCATCTTCAAGAGGAAGCCTATCAACTTGAGCTACCATGTCAACTAAAGCAGCACCTATGCAGATGACATCGAATTTGTTCGTCGTTTTAAATCAACTTAATTATATGTAAAGGAACCAAATTGAGATTTTATTTCAACAATGTTTTTACTTTTGATTGGTGATTTTTCACACTGACCGATGATTTTAGAGTCGATATTAGCCTTTTTTGCGATTTTAATTATTTCATTTGCAATTGATTCATTACAATAAACTTCCATTCTATGCCCCATATTAAACACACTAAACATCTCATTCCATTGAGTTTCAGATGACTCTTGAATTACCTTAAAAATTAATGGAAGAGTAAAAAGGTTATTTTTAATATATTTAATACCTCTCCCATAATTTAAGTTCTTAATTTGGCCTCCTCCAGTAGTGTGTATTAATCCATGGATTTCATTTCTATGTTCTTTTAAAATTTTCAAGATTACTGGAGCATATGTTCTGGTAGGTGATAGTAGAGCTTTACCAATCGATAGATTTAATTTATTTATCTTATCAGTTAAATTATATTTCCCAAAAAACACAAATTTATCATCAAGGTTTTGATCATAACATTCAGGATATTTATTATAATATTCGTGAGAAAGAGTACCATGTCTTGCTAGAGTTAGGCCATTACTACCGATTCCACTATTATATTCATCTTCATAAGAAGCTTGACCAAAACTAGCTAATCCTACAATTACATCATCATTCTTAATTTTATTTGTATTAATGACATCTTTTCTCCTCATACTTGTGAAGACTGAAGCATCCAACATGAATGTTTTTACTAAATCTCCTACATCTGCAGTTTCTCCCCCACACATTATTATATTTAAACCAAGAGACTTTAACTTCTTGCTATATTCATTATATTCGTCAATAATAGTAGCAACTATCTCAGCAGATATGAATTTGCTATTTCTACCCAGGTTGTTTGATAAGAATACAGTTCCTGTGGCCCCTACACATAGAATGTCATCAATATTCATTATTATCGCGTCTTTTACAACATCTCTGAAAACAGAGATATCACCCGTTTCTCTATAGTACATATAAGCTAAACTTGATTTCGTACCAGCACCATCTGCATGAAAAATTGAGCAATAATCCGGTCTACCTGCGGCATCCTCTACTATTTTACAAAATGCTCCAGGGAAAAGACCCTTATCTATCATAACAATTGCTTTATGAACATCCTCTTTTTTAGAAGACACTCCTAATTTTGAGTAAATATTATTATTTTCAGCCATTATCCTTAGCTACCAGTTGTATTTGTTTTTAAGGAAATTTAATAAGTTTTCTATTTGTTCAATGGCTTTTCCTATATATTTATGGGGATCGAATATATCTGTCAAATCTTCCTTGGAGAAAAGGTTTCTAATTTTTTCATTCTCAAATAATATATCTTTCATAAATCGATTTTTTTCTCTTGCTGTAATTGCTGACTTTCGTAAAATTTCATGCCCCTCTAGTCTTCCTATTCCTCTCTTTACCAACTCAATCATAACCTTTTCAGCTAAACAGGCACCTTTAGTTAGATTAAGATTTTCTTCTATTTTAATTTCATTGAACTCTATACCTTTAAGATTGCGAGTTAATTCCTTAATCATATAATCTAATAATATAAAATTCTCTGCGAATATTACTCTTTCAGCTGCAGAATTAGTAATATCTCTCTCATCTTCTAAAATAATGTTATCTAAAGCAGGAATAACATTTGATTTAAGGATTCTTGCCAAACTACAGATTCTTTCTGATTTATGAGGGTTTCTTTTTTGCGGCATTGTAGAACTTCCGACTTGATCTATTTTAAAAGGTTCAAACATTTCGGCTATTTCGTTCCTTTGTAGAATACGGTTTTCTCTAGCGATTTTAGCTAGGGTTTGCCCAATTAATGCTGTTAAAAATAATACTTCGGCATGTCTATCTCTCTGTATAACTTGATTTGTAATAAATGATGGTTTTAAACCTAGTTTTGCCATCACAGATTTTTGAATTTCTATTCCTTTATCACCAAGACTAGCCATGGTTCCAACAGCTCCAGACATTTTGCCGTAAGATATGCGATCTAAAACTTCAGAGCTTCTATCAAGATGTCTACTGATTTCATATGCCCACACACCAAATCTCATGCCATATGTTGTAGGTATTGCATGTTGTCCATGTGTTCTTCCAATACAAATTAAATTTTTTCTTTCTTCTATTATTGTTATTAATACTTTTAATAAATTCATTAAAGAATTTTGAATGTAAATTAGTGCTTCCTTCAACAATATAGCTGTAGCATTATCCTCAATATCATAACTAGTTGCACCAAGATGTATATATTTGCCTGCTTCTCCTTCACATTGTTCTGCTAAGCCTTTAACCATAGCCATTAAATCATGATGTATTTCTTTATCAATTTCTTTTACTCTTTCTAATTTTACATAGTGGATATTTGCTTTTTTATTGATTTCTTCTGCTACTTCTTTCGTGATATTCCCAATCTCTGCATGTACTTGTGCTAAAACGGCTTCTACTTTCATCCAATTTTCTAATTTTCTCTCTTCCGTAAACAATTTTGCTATTTCAGTACGATAACGTGTTTCTATGGGATGAATAAATTTATGTTCCATATCTTTTTCTCTTTTTTTATTAGTCCTAATTAAAATAATGATTCACCAAAAAATATATCTTATCTTATTCGAGATTAAATATTTTAAATAGGAATAGTAAATTTAATTAAAGCCTAATAACATGATATTGATTAAATTCTTCCTAATGTCAAAAACTCAGTCCAAGAATGATTATATTAATTTTAACCTATACTATTTTTGCACTTGTAAATAAATACATAATGTAATCTGCAACAACTTCGATTGAATCAGATATAGCTTCTAAAATGTCAAATACATTTCCTACTGTAAAAACGGTAAAATAGTTTATTTTATAATCAGTTTCTTGAAGACTTTTTCTTAATTTTATATTAAGGAGATCCACTTCATGTTCAAGCTGATTTATTTTACTAGCAAATTCTTCTACTTTTTTCCTTTCTTCTAGTAGATCAATTACAATTTTATCTAGGTAATCTACGCATTCTACAGTAGTTTTCATCATTTGCGTAACTAAATTTATTGTTTCTTCACTACTTTGATCCCAAAATTTAATAGGGATTGTATTTATTCTTCGAGCAACTCCATTTGCGCAATTAGCGACATCATCCATTCTTTTAATTAAGTGTGATAAATCCATTCGAACACTAGGATTTAATTCTCCTTTTGAAATATCCATTAAAATTTCTCTCCTTAAAGTGTCTGCTTCATCTTCTAAAAGATCAACATTATGAAGAATATCATGTGCTTTTTCTAGATTTTTTTCACGGATAAGTATTTCTACCCCTCGTTCTAATTCTTTTACAGATTCTTGTACTTTTTTAGCATGTTTAATAGACTTTTCTAAGACATTTACAGCTGTTTTTTTCTTGAAATATTCAATTAATGAACCCATTATGATCCCTTTATTTTTTTTCTTATTTTGTTTATATTTTATATTTTTAATATTTATTTATTTTAAAATCTTAAAACAACCCATTCATATAAAATCCTAAATATATTAGCCCTCCTATAATAGCAGCAATTGGGAGTGTTAATACCCAAAATATCACCATTTTACCGAGACCTTTGTAATCAACTTCTTTTTTCTGAGCTCTATTTAATCCTAGGATAGCAAATACAATTACATGACTATGACTGATTGGTATTCCCATAGGTGTTACTACAAATAATACTATAAACGCTGCAGTTTGTAAAATAAAACCTTCACTCGGACGAGCGTCTGTTGCTTGAGCCGCTAAATTTCTTATAACATATCTTCCTGCGATATATAGACCTAAAAATGCAAAAATTCCAAGTAGCACTTTATAAAAAAAATATTGTCCTGAAACAGGATATTCTCCTTTAAGGGCAAATAATATTCCCACCGCTTCCGCTGAATTTGCACCTGATAGGAGTGAAACACCAAACCCAGCAATTAATAATGCCCATGTGAAAATTTTCTCCAAATTCTCAATTTGGTTTAAACCTTTCAGTTTTTTTAAATATAATTTGGCAATTATTTTGTATAAGATATATGATATAATAAAACCAACTATAGGACTTATAACCCATGTAAGCATTACTTCAACCACTTTATCCCCATTGAAAGCACCAGTAGGGTCAATACCAGGATTCATCAATGTATAAACAACTATTACGCCGAAGATAGAACCAAATAATGAATGAGTTGATGATAATGGTATTCCAGCAAAACTCCCTATGATTAACCATATTATTGCACTTATTAACACGCTTAACAGCATATAAGTTGTATATTTGGGTATATCAGGACCTAAAAAATCTTGTCCCACATACTTTGCAACCTGTTCTGAGAGAAATATTGTCCCAAGAGCAAGACCTATACCTCCTAAAATTAAAACATATTTAAATTTAATAACACCCGCAGCCGCAAGGGGCGTTGGCGTCTCATCATTACCGCCTATAGAAAAAGAGAGAAGAAGAGCAAGTATAATTAAAACGATAACTATTATAGTGGTTAAATCAGCAGCCATAAACTAAACCATAAGATTCTTTTCAATTAAAAAATTAAATACTTAGTTGATAGAAACTGTATATATTCAGCAAAATTTTTGATATGATCTGCTAACATCATAATATCTTCAATAAATTGCTTTAGATAAAGAAACGTACGACTTAAATAATCCATATCATAATTCCAAAGTTGACTCAACAATAGCCATTCTTCTTTTCGCATTTTTCGTCTTTCTTCTTTAACTTCTTCTGAAATATCGTGAGCTTTCTCAAGATCAGAACTTATTAATTTAACAGCTTTCACTATTTTATTTGAAATCTCTCTTAACGATTTTATGATATTCCTTATTTGAAGTTTAAATTTCTCATCAGGAAAAACCACTTTGTAAAGGAGCAACCTATTGGCTAAAAATTCTCCTATATTTTTTATATCGTTAATCTTTGCGAAGGTTTTAAGTCTATCTGCTTTAGTAAAGGAGGATTTTTTAGATTTGAAAAGCTTTCTTTCAAAAGCCTTCTTGATTTGAACTTCAGTTGTAGTTTGTATTACATAATTAAGATTGTTTTTAAAATTTTCGAAATCTTCATTTATAAGAAACTCTATTCCCCATATTAACTTTAAATTCTGTTCATTAATACTGTCCATAAACAAATGCGTTAATTCATCAACACTTAATTTTTGAAGTTTTTTTTCATCTACTTCAATCATCCTAGTTATACCTCTTTCTCATTACTTTCTCCATTATTAATCACACCTCTTCGATTAACTTAATTTTTAAATTAAATTTAATCTTATGGTTTATTTATTAAAGTAAAAATATTTTTATATAAAAATCAGAAAATTTAATGGCTAGTTTGTAATAAATTTCAATTTATACTCAATATAAACATCATGGATAATGAGCAGAAATACTTTTTTTTTAGATGCTATCATTGTGGAGAGTGGTATTATTCAAAATGGAGCATTAAATCCAAGAAATGTTGGAAATGTAATCGTTCATTTCTTTTTAAAAACTCAACCAAATTTTCTAAGATTTGCTCTATTAATGGTGCCATCTCAATTGTTAAGAAATTAAAATATAAAAATTAAATCCTTATTCATCTAAAAAATAACTCTCTCTAAGAATTAAAATAAAAAACAAAGTTATTTAAGCTATTTTTCAATTTTTTTGATGATATATTGTTAATCACTACTTTTTAATAAATAAATTAATATAGAGATATCTTAAGACAAGGAACATGGAAATTGCGGATGAATTAAAAGAAATAGATGAAAAATTAATTAAAGAATTATTTAGATTAGCTAAGAATAAAGTAGAATATTGGGATATCAGAGCTGAAGTGAATTATGGCACGAATTTAGACTTTACAGATCAAAAGAGTAAAGAAATTTCGTCTTATCAAATCAATGAATGCGGAATCCGAACCTTTCTAAATGGGGGATGGGGTTTTTATGTACTTAAAGATCTTAATAGAGAAGCCATTAAAATAGGATTTGAAAAAGCAATTAAATTAGCTAATCTTTCAGAATCTTTAAATAAGCATAAATTTAAAATAAAGGAAAGCGATCCTTTGATACGTAAATTTAAAGTTATGAGTAAAAAGAACTTAGATGAAATTGATATTGAAGAAAAAATAAAGCTGGTTATGGGTCATGAAAAAAAAGCATCAGGTTACTCCCACAAAATTAAAAACACTCGTACCCTCTACATGGATGGGCATAACCAAAACTTATTTGTAAGCAGCAACAATAGCAATCTTTTTCAAGATTTATCGTTTCTACGATTATTTTGTTTGGTATATGCTAAAAAAAATAGTATTATTCAGAGATCTGTAAATTCTGTTGCTGGGATTGGAGGATACGAAATTAGTGAGACTGATAAAGCAATTAATTTAAGTGAAAAAACAGCTAAAGAAGCCCTAGATCTGCTAAATGCTAAATCACCTGTTGGTGGTAAATTTACTATTATTACTGACCCTAAATTAACAGGAACTATGATACATGAAGCATTTGGGCATGCTTGTGAAGCAGATCATATATTAAATAACGAAAGTATCTTACAAGGAAAGATTGGTAAAAGAGTTGCATCTGAAAACGTTAATATTATAGATGATCCAACTATGGGTCAAGGAAAGCAATTTAATTTGCCTTATGAGTTATTTGGTAGTTATTTTGTAGATGATGAAGGAATTCCTTCGCAAAAAACTACCATTATAGAAAATGGGATACTAAAAAATTATTTACATAATTTAGAAACATCTTCAAGAATGAAAACTTTGCCAAATGGTCATGGTAGGGCATCGGCAAGTTCAGCAAGACCTCAAGTACGCATGGGTTTCACTTTTTTAGAACCAGAAGGTTGGAATATTGAAGAAATTATTGAAGAAACGAGGAATGGCATTCTTTGCGAAGATTTCCAATATGGATATACAGATCCTACAACTGGTAATTTTCAATTTAAATGTAAATTTTCATACAAAATCATAAATGGAGAAAAGAAAGAAATTATGAGAGATGTTGCTCTTAGTGGTATGATCCTGGAGGTTCTAAATAAAATTTCAGCAATAGGGAATGAGATGACTTTCAATTATTCGGATGGTGTATGCGGAAAAAATGGTCAGCGTGTTAGGGTATGCGATGGAGGCCCTTATATTCGAATAGAAAATGTAACCGTTGGTGGATTAAATTAAATGGATAATTCAGATATTTTTAGTTTAGCAGATCATTGTTTAAAATTAGTAGAACAAAATTATTCAGAGATCGCGTGTGCAGAAGTTTTCTTTAGTAAAAATAAATATACTAGTTTTGAAATTGAAGAAAATTCAATAAAAAATAGTGAAATTGGAGAAGATAATGGTGTTTCAATTAGAGCAATTAATAAGAATGGTTCTCTTGGATTTGCTTATGCAAATAAATTTGAGAAAAAGACAGTTGAAAAAATCTGTAAAACTGCAATTAAGATGATGAATGTTGCCACTCCTGATCCCGACTTCAAAAATATACCTAATCCCTCTAAGAATTATCCAGATGTAAAGGATTTATTTGATAAGAAATTGAAAAATCTCCAATTAGAAGATTCTATAGATTATGTAAATGATTTAATTAGAGTTTGTCAAGAGGAAGAAATTGCAATTTCTCAATCTGGGAATTTTTTATCAAGCTATTCAAAAACATATATCTTTAATTCCAACGGATTACAAGCCTTTGGAATGGATACAAGTTGTCTTGTATCTTCAAATATTATTGTTAAAGATAAAATAACTAAAGAAACTTCATCTGGTTATGAATGGCAGGGTGAAAGAATGTTAAATAAGCTAAATGCAACTAATGTAGCACAAGTGGCTCTAAAAGATGCTAAAAGAAACTTGAATAGAAAAAAAATAAAAAATATGGAAGTTCCTGTTATTCTTACTCCAAAAGGAACAATAAATTTAATTTTAAGACCTATAGCTTTAGCTATTGATGCAGAAACTTATCAACATAAAAGGTGTTTTTTAGTTGGGAAAAGAGATGAAATTTTAGGTTCAGATTATTTAAACGTTGAAGATAACGGATTAATTAATGGTGCTTATGGTTCATCATTATTTGATGGTGAGGGTGTTCCTTGTAAAAATAAAAAGATTTTTGAAAAAGGAAAATTTTTAAAAACAGGATTATTACATAATAGCTATACTGCTAACAAAGAAGGTATTGAAAGCACAGGAAATGCTTCTCGAAATTCATATTATTCTGTTCCTTCTATAGGGACTTCGAATTTTATCATGAAAAGAGGAGATTTTACACTTAATGAAATGCTACAAGATGTAAAACTCGGAATCTTGTTAAATTATTCCGCAGATTCCCCTAATATTGCAACTGGAGATTTTTCTGGTTTAATACTCTATGGGAATTTAATTGAAAATGGAGTAATAAAGGAAGCCTTGAATGAAACCATGATTGGTATTAATCTTTTAGATTTATTTCAAAATATTGATGCTGTTTCAAAGGATTATAAAGTTTATGGTTCATTTCAAGCTCCATATGTTAGAATAAAATCAGCAAACATTATTGGTGGAAAAATTAATTAGTTATATTTAATCGCATCCAAGCATTATTAAAATACTCTTCTATGTTATTTTTTATTTGCCATAATTCAACAATAATAATCTGATTTTCTCCTAATTCTGAGAAAGATACGTTTAATAGCAATGAAGTCCAATCATCATTATGGCTCAACGTAAAGACCCCTATTGTATAAACGAGAGTTCCATTTGATTGCGCTCTTGAGCTTAATAATGTTTGATTATTGCCCTTTTTGATCTTAACCTGAAATGAGAAGTCACGATTCAAATAATTTCCAACATAAGTATAAAAAAAAATAGTCTCGTTAAGAGTTGCACTTGTTGGATAATTTTCTGCTTTTTCATCTTCATTTAAAATCCCAAACGAAACATATCCGGGTTCTGGATTTAAAACATAATAGATGATAAATCCTGAAACAATTAGGATTCCAATAATTAAACTTATTTTAAGCAATAGCCCAAATTGTTTATTACTTTCTTTAAGGTTATTTCTTTCCTTTTTTTTCGTTATTTCATTCATTATCTTTAAACCAAGC
>SDBV01005292.1_pt1 | contig 18262 bp, 16 predicted proteins | sample 2277081 | NCBI WGS metagenome assembly SDBV01 (sample SAMN10402039, study PRJNA504765) | marine sediment metagenome | isolation source: marine sediment core GS10_PC15, 223 cmbsf | place: Arctic Ocean: Southern Knipovich Ridge | collected 2010 | reverse complement strand
TTGGAATATTTTTAAACCAAGACTAAATGGTCTGAATGTGATTACTCTTTATCTTACAAGAGAGACAAATTCATTACTGAGACCTTATTTAGAGAATAGTTGTGATCCTGGCACTAGAATTGTTTCAAACGCTTTTTCAATCCCAGGATGGACACCATTAATTATAGATGATTTAAATTTAATTTTTGTTTACGAGGTCGGCAATACAGGGGATGATGTGATAACTAATTTTGTGAACTGAGTCGACTTTTTTATCCAATGAATTATTGAAGGGTCATATCTTTCACTGTAATAGTAATTGGTAAAAGAGGAAAATATAATCGATAAAGAAAATTTAAAAACATATGTGCACAAGGCTTTGAAGAAATGGCATGTTGTAAATGGAGATCCAGAAGGTCTTTTTGAGAATCTTACTGTTATTAAAAGCCATCGAAAAAAAGTGGGAGGTGTATTAAATAAAATAAATTTAAGGGTATATACTAACCAAGTATTAACCGAATGTATGGAAATGTTGGCGCAAAAAGATAAACTTAGCGCAACTATTCTTGAAAAAAGGTTTATTGAAAATAAAACGATTACAGCGGTTTCTTTTGAATTGAATTTAAGTCCCGACCAGCTTAATCGCCGCCAACGTGCCGCGATTGAAAAATTGACGGAGCTTGTTTATTTTAAGGAAATAGTACTGCGGGAAGAAAAGGTAAGCGATTTGTTGTCTCGCTTGCTACCTCAAACCTCATCTGTTTTGTTTGGATTCGACAATCATATTGAGGAAATAGTGGGACGAGTCTTATCTCCAGGTGATGCGCGCGTGCTAATCATTACAGGAATTGGAGGGATCGGAAAAACGTGTTTGACCGATGCGGTTGTTCGGGAAGTTGTTAAAACATTATATTTTAAAGATTTCGTTTGGATCAGAGCCGAATCTTTTATTTTTAAGGCAAAAGATAGTATTGATGATTCGGATGTGAGAGTGTTTATTGAAAAATTAGCGGGATTTATTTTGCAAAACGATTTACCCCCAAGAGAAATTGAATTGGCACTCAAACAAAAACTGACATCAAGGCCGTATTTGGTTGTGATAGACAATCTTGAATCAGAGATTGATGCTAGTAAGTTATATGAATATATATCGGATTTCACAGGTACCTCAAAATTCATTATTACAAGCCGTAAGCGTCCTCCAATAAAATTCGGGTTTTATTGCTTCGAGTTACAAGAACTTTCAAGAAGGGATTCTGGCAAGCTTCTTATCAATCATGCTAAACGAATCGGGTTAGAAAATTATTCTAAAGAGATTTCTCGGAGCATAAAAGACATATTTACTGTGACAGGGGGGAATCCGTTAGCTTTGAAGTTAGTCGTTGGTTTATTGGATGCCCTCCCGCTTCCTGTTGTACTCCAAGATCTTAGGCTTAGCCAACCCGGTGATGTTGAAGAGATGTATCGATTTATATATTGGAAATCCTGGCGAGCATTGGGAGATTCATCAAGGGCATTACTTCAGGCTATGCCATTGATTTCGCCAGAAGGAGGTGTCTTGGAGCAATTGGCGGAAGTTAGCGGTTTGAATGATACAGATTTGAAATTGGCAATTAAAGAGTTGTTTAATCGGTCTTTGTTAGAACGAAGAGGCACTTTGAATAAACGACGATATGGGATTCATAATCTGACAAAAACATTTTTACTTACTGAAATCGTTAATTGGCCGTTTGATAATTGATGGCAATTTCACATCAATTTGAAGGAAGCATTATAGCAAACCTTAAATACTGGCTGAATAAGAGTGAAGTTATTCCAATGGAAGATCAAGGAAACATTCTTCTTAGTGTAGAATATGGGTTAGTTCTCCATCAAGGATTCCCACTGGCGATAGAGTTGGCAGTTCGGAATTATTCATTAGTGGAGAAAAAAAGAAATTTCTTGGATTGGATCAGAGTATTAGAAAAACAGAATTTTTCCCGGTTTGAGGAATTTCCTGGAGAAATAAGTAAGGCTCAAGTATTACTTGGATTGTTGCTTTGGAATGTAAGAGATTGCGAAAAGACTATTCAATACTTAACTAGTGCATATCATTATAGCGTTCAGCATGGGTTGGAAAAGGAAAAAGCAGATGCCTGTTACGGGTTATGTCTCAATTATTGGACATTGAAACAATATGAGAAAAGTCGGATGTTTGGTTTAGAGGCTGTCAAAATATACAGGTCGTTTAATAACTGTGCTCGACCGCATGCCTTGACTCTTAATGCATTAGGAATGGTTTTTCATTCAATGAAGGATTGTTCACAAGCCGAGATTTATTTCGAGAAGGCTAAGGTTGTCGCGAAAAAGATCGATGATAAGCTTATGCTTGGTCGAGTTTTCAATAATCTAGCAACGATCAAAGAACAAACAGGGGAGTTGTCTGAATCTTTAGAACTTTATAATAAAGCACTGATGTATCTAAACCCCTTTGAGGATATTTCAGGTTTATGTAAATTGGAGATATCCAGGGGGTTGCTTCACTACAGGTTAGGGAATTGGGAAAACGCTCAAATAGCACTAAAAAGGGCAATCCCGCCTGATTGGGAGGATGATATTAGCCCTTATTATAGGGCGTGGGTTTCCTTGGTTCAGGGCTACTTATATTTGATTGAGGGAAACAAAACAGATTCATTACTATGTTTCGAGTTGAGTGTTTCATATTATCAGCAGGCAGGTGATGAAAAGATGTTAGCTTATACAGAAGCTGGAATATTAGAAACTCAAAAATAAGTTTTACAGTGGGTGGTTAAATAAAATTGACAATTACTACTTGACAACGAACAAGAAAATATGTAGAAGTGATTGAAACTTTTCAATCACTTCTACATATACGGGAAGACCGTAAATCTACGGTTTTGCTATTTAACTTTCTGTCGATGATTCTGAAGGGTTACTAAAACCTAGTATGCCTGCGAATTTGAAGTTCGAGGAAAGTGACGAATAAGAAATCTGTTATTGATCACCCAGTTTTCTTTTTATTACAAGAAAGATTGTTGGAGATCAATAAATTTTCTTCATTTATAGTTGTTATTTGGAGAATTTATCAGAACAATGCTGTAAAATATATATGGTTTAGATATTCATAGATCAAAAGTAGTTTTATCATGTCTGTTATCTTATCGAAGGTTCGTCAACCTCAACGACGAAAAAGAATATTAAAGCGAACACGTTTGATGGATATGCTTCATCAAAATATCCATCGGAAATTGAATTTTGTTAGTGCGCCAGCGGGGTACGGAAAAACGACCCTATTAGTTGATTTTGCTAAAGATGTTGATGCTGTAGTTTGTTGGTACCGGATTAGTTTCGAAGACACTGATCTGGTGAGTTTTTATAAATATGTGATAGCATCATTCCATCAACAATTTCGTGATTTTGGTTCTAATCTGGATGAGTTATTTGCTTCTGCAGGAGGGGGTGTTTCACCGCGGTTACTGGCAAGTGAGCTAGTCAATGAAATTCATTATCGGGTTGATGATTTTACAGTATTAATAATTGATGATTATCACATGGTTGATAATATCTCACCGATAGTGGATTTTATTGAGGCCTTATTAGAGTTTCTCCCAGAAAATGTGCGGGTAATTATTGGGTCTCGAAGTGTTTATGGAATACCCACGGCAACTTTGTATGTTCGAGAGGATGTGGCTACGATTGGTGCTGAGGAATTGCGATTTCGAGCCGATGAATTAAAATCTTTAACCAGTAAACACTACAGATTTAAATTGAGCGATAACCAAGCAAATGAATTAGTAAAAAATTCAGAGGGGTGGATAGTAGCAATATTATTGGCTATTAGGGGGATGAATACAGGATCAACCCTACCTAAGATAAAGGGAGCAACAGAACAAGTCTTTTCTTTCTTGGCAAAAGAGGTTATTGACAATTTGCCAAATACTTTAAAGGAGTTTGTGCTATCGCTTTCAATTTTAGATGAGTTTGGCTTGGACTTATGTAATCATATCACTGGACAAAAAAATTCTAGTGAGATATTGAAAGATATCGAAGGGCGAAATCTATTTATATCTAGAGTCGAGACAAAGACAGGGGTGATGTACCGCTTTCATCAGTTATTTGCGGAGTTTCTAAAGACTCAACTAATTATTTTAAAACCTGATAAACATATTGAGTTACATCGTTCTGCAGCCAGTTGGTATTATAAGCGACAAGAGTGGCTTTTGGCTATTCATCACAAATTAGAATGTGAGGATTTAATTGAAGCAGCTGAGTGGGTGAATTTGGTAGCCGAGCAATTTTTCACCAGTGGTCAACATGATGTGATTTTAAATTGGTACAAATTATTAATATTAGAAAATGGGCTGGTTGAGACTGCGCCGAATCTTATTTTGTACCATTCAAAGGGATTGATCGATAAGGGAAAATTTGGTGAAGCGGATAAATCACTATTGGTTGCTGAGCCAATTTTTTTTGAGAAAGAACAATATACTCAATTAGCAAATTTGTTGGTTTCACGAGGATTGATTAAGCGGTTCCAAAACAATTACTCAGAGGCTATAATTTTATCTGGTCAAGCGCAAAAGATTGTGGATAAATACTCTGAGAATAAATACCAATGGTTCCAGGCAGAACGAATCCTTGGCATATCCGAATGTTTGTCAGGAAATATTGAGACTGGATTAAAACATCTAAATAACGCTGCATCAGAGTTCCGTGATTTAATGAATACAAGTGATGGGAGAATTTTTTCAAAACATGCGCATGATTTAGTAATGGCGTTATCAGATATTGGGTTTATATGGATTTCAGAAGGGAATATTTTTAAAGCTCAAATTGCTTTTACAGAGGCAATGGAAATAAGCCTCCAGATTCGAAGTAATAAAGGGGATTTTGCAGTTACTGGTAATAACCTTGCTTATTTGCATTACCAAATGGGTCATTATGGAGAAGCATGGCGGATTTATGACCAGGCTATTGAATCTGCAATCGCAAATCAAATGGATAGAACGCAAATTAATATTTTAAATGGTCAAGGGGATTTGCTACGAGATATTGATGATATGGATAATGCGGAGAAGATATACAATCAAGCCATTCAGCTGGGCAGGGGAGGGGAAAACGAATATTTTCTTGGAAGTACTTATTTGGGATTGGCTAATCTTGAAAGATTACGCAAGAATTATAATGTGTCTTTAAATCTTATTAGGGAGGCCGCGCGGGTTCGTGGGGATTCTTTAGAGGGACCTATTTACAGGATTAATAATGCTTTTGTTTATATCGCTATGGGACAAATTGAATTATCTCTTGGAGAATTGTCAATAGTTATTAATGAATTGGATAAAAAATCTGGTGGGAAACAAGAACAGAGTATAGCTAATATTTTATTAGGATATTGTAACTATTTAACATCTGATATTAAAACAGGAGAATTTTTACTAAATTATGCTTTGAAGATTTCAGCCAAACTTGGATACGATCAATTTCTGGTAATTATTGGACGACAAATGACACCATACCTTGAGGAAATATTTAGAAATAAGGGCAGTTTACAACTTGAGTCTCTGTTAAATCGTATTCAAAATTTTAAACCTAGTTTAGATAATTACCGTGTAGTAGAAGTAAAAAAAGAAAAACAGAAGTTGAGATTAGAAGTTCATGGGTTTGGCAACAGTCGAGTCCTCAGAAACGGGGAAATTATTCCTAATTCCTTATGGAAATCGAGCCGCTCTCGAGCATTATTTTTCTATATTCTTACCCACCAAAATGTTCGTAAGGAGGACATTGCCCTCGAATTTTGGCCAGATTTTAGCCCAGCAAAAATAAGCAGTAATTTCCATAGTACTCTCTGGCGAGTTCGAAAAGCCCTTGGGGGTAGTGAGGTGATAAATTTTAAAGACAATGTATATTGTCTTCATCCAGACGTTTCAGTATGGTATGACGTATCAGAATTTGAACAATTAGTGGCTCAGGCTAATACTCAAAATATCTCAGATTCAGAACGAACGAATTTATGGCGCAGCGCTATTGATCTTTATCAGGGTGAATACCTTAACGATTTGTTTATGGATTGGATTGGACTCCAACATATATTTATACAGAAAAAATATCTTTCCCTTTTAATGAATCTCGCCACGAGGGAATTCGATCAAAGGAATTATAGTGAAGTTTTGGAATTGTGTTCAAAAGCAATTAAAATTGACCCTTTTGAAGAAAAATTTCAGTTATTGTTGATGAAAAGTTTGACTAAAACTGGGGCACAAACGAAAGCAAAATTAAAATATAAAATCTTTCGGGATCAATTGCGAGATGAAATTGGTGTTAAGCCATCCCAAGAAATTGTTGATTACTTTAATAAACTTGAATGACATTAGATTTAAATCATTGAATAAATTTGTTTGAACCACCCATAGGGTGGTTTTTTTATTGGATTTCGTTTATAGGTTTGTTCATAGGGTGGAAGGTAAACTAAATTAAATTAATCAAATTTCTGGAGGAAGAACATGAAGATAAATAAATTCACTAGGTCGGTATATGCTATATCAAAAATAAATACGCACACTATTAGGCTAATGGTTTTGATTGCAATGTTGATAGTAAGCCTTATTTTTCCTGGCGTTGCTATGGCCATGGATGATCCTGGGTCAGGAGGTTCAGGAACTTAATTCTTAAAAATTAGGTATCCTGAATAATCTTGAATTCGATGGTGAAAAAATGTCAAAAAACCACTTAAACGCAATCGCGACCCGTGCCTTGATTGACAAAAAATTTCGGTTAGGCGTCCTTAATGGGAAACGAAAAGAGATGCTAAGTGAATTTCCCATAACTGATGAAGATATGAGAACTTTACTTTCTATGAAAGAGGTATCTCTAGACCAATTTATTGAAAGATTAGGACATTTAACCCAAAACGTCTAGTTTCTTCATAAATATACTGTCATATTGTTGCTATTGGCTTATATATCAAAAACTAATTTGGATGAGAAAGAAGGTGAGGGGGAACCTTCCTTCCTCGATGGATTTACATTAATGACAAGGGCTAATCGAATAAATTTTTCCGACTCACTTTTTCAAATATTTAATTCAAATTTAGAAACAGGGTTGATGATAGATAATGTTCTTCAAAGGATTATTAACCACCTTGCAATGGACGCGGGAACAATTCTTATTACTTCGCCATTGAAAATATTAACATGTGTATCACTTTCTGGATTTGCTGAAATAGACACTGATGAGATTTCCGGAAAATTAGAATCAGCTTTTAGCTCAATAAACTTATGGAGTAATGTGAATGAGAGTTTTCGAAATAACGGAAATGCTTTAGAAATCAAGCTGCTAAAAAAAGAAGGGTTCAAACAAGAATATGTTGTTCCTTTGAAAGCTTACGATCAGATAAAAGGGGTAATGGTTTTATTTCGCCGAAATGCCATTCATGATTTGGTTGCCCAAGAAGATGTTCTGGATTTAATTGGTCACCAACTAGGGATTGCTCTGAAAGTGGATGAACTTAAAAGTCAAATAACCAACTTAAAATCTCAAGTTGATCATACTTTTAATTCTACTATTGATGGATGGGTAAAAATCCTGGAATTCAGGGATAGAGGCACAGAAGAACATACTCATCGAGTAGAATATTTTACAGTCCGCTTTGCAAAACGGTTAGGCATTCCTGATTATGATTTGGAAAATATGCGGCGGGGTGCATTATTACATGATATCGGAAAAATCGCTATTTCAGATAATATTTTAATGAAGACTGGACCGCTAAATGACCAGGAATGGGAAATTATGCGCCAACATCCAATAATTGCAAAAGAACTATTATCTAATGTCCCTTTTATGACAGATGCTCTTGATATCCCTTATGCACATCATGAAAAGTGGGATGGAACAGGGTACCCTCGACAATTGAATGGTGAAGAAATACCAATTGCAGCAAGGATTTTTTCTATTGTTGATGTTTGGGATGCATTAAGATCGAAACGCCCTTATCGAAATGCTTGGCCTGCGGATGATGCGAAGGATTATATTATTTCTCAATCAGGAAAGCACTTTGATCCCAAGATAGTCCATGATTTTTGGTTAGTGTTGGATGAATTATAAAAACCTTTAGGTTTTCATATTAGATAGCACTTCTATTAGATTGGATTAGAATAAAAGCGATTTCGAATTACCCAAATCGTCCTTCAATGTAGTTTCTAGTTTTTTCCTCTTGGGGGTTAGTGAACATGATTTTTCCGGTTCCGTATTCAATTAATTCCCCTTGCAATAGGAATGCGCATAGATCCGCTGTTCGTCCAGCTTGTTGAATAGAGTGGGGGACTAAAACGATCGTGTACTCTTTTTTTAATTCTTGAAGCGAGTCCTCAACTTTCAGCGTTGATATCGGGTCCAACCCTGATGTTGGTTCATCCAATAGAATGATTTCCGGCTCATTAGCAAGAACTCTAGCAAGGCACAAGCGTTGTTGTTGTCCGCCAGATAATGCAAACGCGGAATCTGTCAACCGTCTTTTGACTTCATCCCATAACGCAGATTGTTTCAAGCTACGTTCCACAGCTTCATCTAGTATCTGTTTTTGCTTTATACCAGCTAATTCCAGACCGTATGTAATATTTTCTCTTATACTCAATGGGAGTACGGCTGGTCGAGCAAACACCATTCCAACTTTGCGTCTTAATGTGATGATGTCATAGGATGGGTCAAGTATATTCTTATCATCAAGGATCACTTTTCCTTTGAGGTCCACAACATCTGCAAGATCGTTCAACCGATTGAATAGTCTTAATAAAGAAGATTTTCCACTCCCCGCTGGACCGAAAATAACGTTTATGCGGTTGGCTACAATTTGCATCGATATGTTCCGAAGGGATTCGGTTCCATCTGAGTATCTTAAACTTACGTTTTCAACAAGTATTTTGGTTTTGGGCATATTTATAAAGGTCTACCATTCCCGTTTGGCTCTTGCTCTGTAGCGAATTATTGTTGCTATGATATTCATTGTAAGAACAAAAACTAATAGGACTAATGCTGTTCCAAATTGGATTTTTATTGGCATTTCAGGTACCTGAGTCGAAATAACGAATAGATGGTAAGGGAGAGCCATCGTAGCGTCAAAAGGCGAAGTCGGAAGGCGGGGTAAGAAAAATGCAGCTACGGTAAAAAGGATGGGGGCTGTTTCACCAGCAGCACGCTCCAAACCCAAGATCACCCCAGTTATTATTCCTGGAATAGCTTGGGGGAGCACTACTCGTCTGATGGTTTGCCATTTTGTTCCCCCCAATGAAATGCTTACGATTCGAAATGACTGGGGAACAGCTCGTAAAGCTTCTTCTGACGTACTTATTATGACCGGGAGCGTCATGATAGCTAGAGTTAATGACCCCGCCAAAATACTTGTCCCGAAGTTTAAGAAATAAACAAACAAGCCTAATCCAAATAAACCATAAACAACTGATGGGATGCCCGCCAGGTTTATTATCGCGATTCGGATCAACCGAGTTAGGTTGTTGTCAGGGGCATATTCTGACAAATATATCGCTGCCCCGATCCCAACAGGAACCGCAAAAATAGCAGTGCCGATCGTTAGATAAAATGTTCCCACGATAGCTGGCAGAATGCCTCCCTCCTTCATCCCGTTTCTTGGAAAGCCATTTAGAAATTCCCAGGAAATGGCTGGTGCACCCTTCCAAATAATGTATCCCACAATCAAGAAAATGGGTAATACTGTTAATAGGGTTATTATCCCCATCGCTATAAACCCGATTTTTTGTTTTCGTTCGCGCAGGTAGTAATTGCTATTGCTTTTCTTCAAGAAAGTAATTTCTCCGAGCGTTTACTTTGTCTAAATACAACCGCATGCGCGGTCACGTTTACAATTAAAGAAATGGTGAATAAAACAATTCCGATGAAAAATAACACATGATAGTGAGCGCTTCCATAAGCAACCTCACCCATTTCAGCTGCAATCGTAGCTGTCATGGTGCGAATTGGAGTGAAGAAAACCTTGAAACTGTTTGCAAGGACGGGGGCATTTCCTGTGACCATCATAACAGTCATAGTTTCACCGATTGATCTAGCTACACCTAACAAAATTGCAGTTAGTACTCCAGATTTTGCTGCTGGTAGGGTGACTGTCCAAATGGTTTGCCATTTAGTCCCACCGAGTGCCAGTGCGGCATCTCTGTATTCCTTCGGAACTGCATCTAATGCATCTTCGGCAACAGAAACTATCGTGGGAATTGCTATCGCCCCTAAAAGAAGGGAACCAGCGAGTGCTGAAAGACCAGTTGGAAGGTTCAATAAGTTTCTAAGCAAAGGGGATAATACGGTTATTCCCAAAAAGCCGAGGACAACGGAAGGGAGCCCAGCGAGAATTTCAACAAGAGGTTTCAAAATTTCTCTTGCCCATCGAGGAGCAATTTCTGCAATGAACACAGCTGTCCCTATTCCGAAGGGAACCGCGATTAATGTTGCCCCTAATGTGACGACTAATGAGCCACTAATTAATGGAAGTAAACCATAATAATCTTCAATTGGATACCAGCGAGACCCTAAAAGAGAAGAAAAATCAACTAATTTTAATGCTGGAAGTCCTTGGCTCAATAAATAATAGAATATTATCCCTACGAAAAAGATGGCTGAATAACCAGATAGCTTAATGATTGTGTTAATCGCAAAGTCTTTTGATAAATATGATTTCTTCATTGTCTTATCATCAATCCTGAAGGATCGGTACAAATCCTAAAGTGATAACGATTTTTTGACCTTCAGATGAGCGGATCCATTCGATATATTCTTTCAAAGGACCTTTTGGTTCCCCATTGGTATACATGTAAAGTTCCCTAGCGATGGGGTATTCTCCGCTATTTACTGTATCTGGAGAAGGTAAAAAATATTCTCCTCCTTCTTGCTGGGCGACTGCTATTACTTTAACTTCTTTGGTCACATAGCCCAACCCATCGTATCCGATGGCGTTTGGATTTTGGCTAACTTCTTTGATAATGCCTTCTGAGGAAGGCAAAAGAAGGGTGTTTGTTGAAAACAGGAGATCGCTATCTTTATCGCCAAATCGAAGGACTTGCTCAAGAAAATACACATGGGTTCCTGAATTTGTTTCGCGTGATAATCGTACGATGGGGCGGTCTTCTCCTCCGACCTCTTGCCAGTTTGTGAATTCTCCTGCGTAGATCGCGGAGATTTGTTCCATTGTGAGTTTGTCAACAGGATTATCGGGGTTGACGATAATGGCGATTGCGTCTTGTGCAATAACTATTTCAAAGGGTTTGATCCCATTAGCTTGCGCGTTTTCGATTTCCTTTTGTTTGATCCTTCGAGAGGCATTTGCGATATCAACTGAATTGTTGATCAAAGAAGCGATTCCCGTTCCTGAACCGCCACCTGTTACAGAGATTCTCACAGAAGGGTTAATTTTCTGGTATTCTTCAGCCCATGCAAGGGCTAAATTTACTATTGTATCTGATCCTTTATTTTCGATATAAATATCATTATTTGATTGGGAGTTACCATTTTCTTGAGGATTGGGATTGAAACTACAGCTGCTGAAAAGTATGGCAATAAGGAATATTGTTCGTTGGATTGAATTCATTTTTGTAATTATAACACCTTGGTTTTATGGTGATTTTCATTCATCAATTACCCACTCATCATCCGATTCTTCAAGCTCGTTCATTTCTCCAGTTACAATGAATAATGTTCTTTCACAAATATTAATTACTCGGTCAGACATGCGCTCAATGTTGTGAGCCGCCCATTGTAAATGGTTAGCTAAGTCAACTATACTTGAATCATTAACCATGCTTTCAACTAAGCCAATATAAATTTCATTAAATATATCATCGACCTTATCATCGCCATCTGGGATTTCGCGAGCAGTTTTCGCATCTTCTTCAACAAAAGCTATTACAGCTCTTTGAAGCATGTCTACGGTAATTTCCGCCATCTTTTGTAAAGCGATCATGGGTTTGAGAAGTGGGGTCTTACCAACCATTAAATTAATTTTAGCAATCCCTTTTGCGTAATCTCCCATGCGCTCTAACTCTGTTCCCACTTCCAATATTGAAGCCAGGATTCTAAGGTCTGTTGCCATCGGTTGTTGGGTGGCAATTGTGATCAGGCACTCTTTTTCGATTTCAAAACGTTTTTTGTTTATTTCAGCATCTCCGGCATAAATCCTTCTTGAGGTTTCTTCGTCCTGCTTAATCAGTGCATCCACAGCCTCCAAGGTTGCTTGGCGGACCATTTTCTCTAATGACAACACTTCATTTCTGAGTTTTTTGATTTTTTTGTCAAGATGTTCTCGGGTCATAATAAATTCTCCAAACCATAATCATCAAATTATTAACCAAATCGTCCTGTTATGTAATCTTCAGTCATCTTCTCACGCGGAGTAGTAAATATCTGATTTGTCTTTCCGTATTCGACCATATAACCTGCTTGGTCTGGCCCCATATTTATAAATGCTGTAAAATCAGATGATCGCGCAGCTTGTTGCATGTTGTGAGTAACGATTATTATTGTATAGTTTCTTGCCAGATCCCTCATTAGTTCTTCGATTTTTAATGTCGCGATTGGATCAAGCGAAGATGCTGGTTCATCCATCAAAATTATTTCTGGTTTGACAGCAATTGTCCGGGCAATGCACAATCGTTGTTGTTGGCCTATTGTTAGAGAAAGCCCATTTTCATCCAATTTATCCTTCACATCCTCCCAGAGGGCAGCTTGCTTTAGGGATTTTTCTACCAATTCATCCATGTTCCCATTAAAGCCGTTGACCTTAGCTCCCCAAGCCACATTGTTATAAACACTTTTGGGAAATGGATTTGGTTTCTGAAAAACCATACCAATTCGACTCCGTAATTCAACTGGATTGGTTTCCTTTGTGAGGATATTATTTCCTTCGAATAATATTACACCCTCAACCCTAGCGCTTGGTATTTGATCGTTCATTCTATTGAAGGACCTCAGGAGAGTGCTTTTGCCGCACCCAGATGATCCTATAATCGAAGTGATTTTATTACGTTTAATATTTATATTAATATCTTTAATTACAAGGAAATCCCCGTAATATACACGAAGATCCTGTGTTTGGATCGCGAAGCTTCCGTTGACATTTTTGCTTTGACGGTTCATTTTTTTAGAAGAGATTTTATATTATTTTTCGTGACTCAATTTATTTTTCAAAGAAGTTATTAGGGGTTTAGAATTTTATTGCTAACCAGAAAAAAGCCAAACTTACGGTTATTAGTACTGCTGGAAACCCTTTCTTAAAGAAATAAGAATAGGAAATATTAAAACCAGCCGCTTCAGATATCCCCGCAGTTATCATATTTGATGATGCGCCTATAAGTGTGCCATTTCCTCCCATTGCTGCTCCGATTGATAGACAGAAGAACAAAACGTTTGTATCCGCTCCAGGAATTATCTCTGTGAGGTAACCGATTACTGGAAGCATGGCAGCTGTAAACGGAATATTAGCGATAGCCATTGAGAGGAAAGCGCTAAGCCAGGTGACTGCAATCATTGCGAGGAATAAGTTTTCCCCTACGAGATTTGCGATCCAGCCGGCAATTGCACTAATAAGTCCAACTTCCTGAATCGCCCCAACCACCATGAAAAGTGACATAAAGAATACTAATGTCGTCCAATCTACTGCCTCGATCATTTCTTCAATGTTGGGGCGAACCCAAACTAGTAATGCAGTAGCTCCCATTAAAGCTGTTACAGCAGGCAAGAGATGTACTTTTTCACCAAAGACGAATAAAATCAACATACCAACGCCAACCCACCCTGCTTTTTTCAAGTTTACGGGATCAGTAATTTTGCCACGTTCAGCTAATTTTTCCATTAAAACTGGCGAGGCGGCATGGGCTTTCTTGAGGTCTTTTTTATAAATTAAGTTTGTATAAATTATTAGGCCTATGAATGCTAATAGGACACCAGGGGTAAGGTTCAATAGAAAATCATTGAAAGAAATTTTCGCATATGATCCGATGAGAATATTGGTGGGTGTACCGACTAAGGTGCTTACTCCAATCACATTAGATGCCATCACTTCCGGTAAAAGCAAAGCTAGGGGATTGATCCCAACAGCCAACGCAATTTGAATAGTGATGGGGGTCATCAAAAGCATTGTGGTTACATTATCCAGAAATGCAGACGCAATCCCGGTAACCAGCATCAATATTGGGAGTAAAACCAACATTCGCCCCTTAGATATTCGGTATGCATGGTAAGCCATCCATTGAAAAATTCCTGTATGCTCCACGATCGCGATTAACATCATCATCCCCATTATTAAGAAAATAACATTCCAATCTATATAATTTAGAGCGCTTGGGAAATCAAAAATAAATAAGTTATCATTAAATGGTTTCCCTAAATAGCTGAGACCTAAGAGAACCGAAACGCCAACAAGGGCTGCGAGTGTGTTGTGTAACTTTGCTGTGGCAATCAATACAAGTACAACAATGAATATGAGGGTTGCTAGACAGAATGCTATACTGATACGCCTCGGTAAAACAGTATCTGGAATGGCAAGACTTTCTCCTGCAATTAACTTTTCAATTTCTTGGGTCTCTATTTCAAGATAGATCGTTTCAAAGTGTGAGCGGTCGATTTGGATTCGAAGATTACTCCAATTTGATGGTAAAACCTTAAGGCTGAAACTTCCGTTGGCTTGAGTTAGAGCTTCAGATAGAACAGTTGTATCATCCAATAAAGAAACATTAGCATCTGATACGGCTTGGTTTTGTTCATCAATTACTTTTCCAACTATCAATTGTTGAGCAGAGCTTGCTTTTGCTAATTTGTGGGGCGTTATAAAAGTAAATGCAAAACCTAAACTCAATACAATAATAAAGGGAATGAGAAAGCGGCGCAAATTGGTCATTCATCACGCCTTTCAGCAAAGACCACTTTTGCTTCGCTTTCATTTTCAATTAGTTTGCTGAATTTTTGAATGTGATCAATTGCAAAAACATTTTTTTCTTCAACCCCTTTTGGTAAACCAAGAATAACATAATCTGCATTGACATTCTTAGCAACCTTTATTATCTCGTCTTTTACATTCCCATGACCTATGATCTCTTCTGCATGGACATTTTCGGCTTTTGCTTTCTCTGTCGCGGCGAGCAAGATGAATTCCCCAACATGCTCTAATTCTTCTGAAATTGTACTCGTTTTACTACGTTCTGTAAGTATTAAAAAGTCGAGATTAATAACATAAAGAAAATATAATGAGAGATTAGTTTCTTTGGCTAGAGATATTGCTCTTCTAATAGTTGGTTGGCTGTTAGGGCCACCCCTAATTGCACATACAATACCAGACATGGCAGGTGCTCCTCGGAGTCAAATTGTATTAATATGTATAGTTTACCAGTACTGTCCCCGAAACTTCCTTAAAATTTCCAGGTGGATCCCGTTATAAAATTTCCACCATCATATCGGAAATTGCTTGATACACAGGAGAGTCGTTGCCTAGCTCTACTAATGGTCGCCCTTCGAATTCATATGACATCAGTAATTCATTGGCTGGAATTGTTCCCAGCAATGGAATATCAAGTTCGTTGATCTTTTCTTGAAGGGGCAGGGGGATCTCACCCGACATTCTGTTGAGTATGAGGTAGGAGTTTTCAATATTAACGTCAATTTCATGCCGGAAACCAGCGATACGTTTAGCAGCAACTATTCCTCGGTGGGTGGGATCGGAAACGACCAAGAGATGATCCACACCTCGAGTGGTTCGTCGGCTGAGGTGCTCCATCCCGGCTTCATTATCAATAACGACATAACGGTAGTTTTTGCTGATCGAATCGATAACTTCTCGCAAGGTATGGTTCACTGCGCAATAACACCCTGGTCCTTCACCGCGACCCATTGCGATCAGGTCAAATCGGTTTCCTTCAGCAAGAGCTGATTGGACTTCGTAGTTGAGGTAATCTCGTTTGCTCATTCCCCCTGGCATTGTTCCCATCGCAGCGCCACCTTGTGTGAGGGAATCTTTTACTTTACTCAACATTCCTTCGCGGATTTCGCTTACTGTCCATTCTAGATCTAATCCAAGGACCATATTAAGGTTGCTGCTGGGATCTGCGTCAATTGCCAGGATCGCGCCTGGTTGACTTTCAGCTAGATATTTTATGACCATTCCTGCCGTGGTTGTTTTACCAACTCCGCCTTTGCCTGCTAGCGCTATTGTTGTTGTCATGATGTCTTTAATCCTTTTCCAGTAATAACTCTAATTTACCTGCCATTTCCTCTGCTGATTGGCGAAGCTCTGGAACATGTTCATAAACAGAAATACCCAATCGATCGGCCTCATGCACTCCTTGGTGGGTTTGAAGGAAACCAAGGATAGGGATCCCAGGTGAATTTTTCCGTAAGAAATCCTCGTCTTCATCAGATTTTATTTTATTGCCTACTAAATGAAGCCGTGTTAATCCAATGTCAGCTGCTAGATCCTTGATTTGCTTTGCTGTGCCCAGGCTGCGTCGGGTCGGTTCCACAACTACTAACAGGGCGTCCACAAAATCAACAGTGGCTCTCCCCAAATGCTCAACGCCTGCATACATATCTAAAAGAAGAACTTCATCTTTTCGGAATAACAGATGGGTGAATAGGGTGTTTAGCATGGCTCCTTCTGGACATATGCAACCGGACCCTCCAAAATCAACAGAGCCGCTTTCAAGGAGTTGTACACCTTGATATTTAATACTGAACCTGTCAGGGATGTCATCTACCCTGGGGTTTAGTGAAAAAAAACCTCCTGAAGCGCCTGGTTTTGCTCCTGTGCGTTCAAAGATCAGATCGTCCATTTCAGAAATCGGACTGAGATTTTTTCGAATATCATCCGGTACACCCAATGCATCAGCCAAGCAGGGTGATGGATCAGCATCTACTGCTAATACACCTAGACCTGCTTCTGCGTAAACCTTTGCTAGTAATGCGGTTAATGTAGTTTTACCTACTCCGCCTTTACCGCTAATTGCTAATTTCATATTCTTTTCGAATCTCTATCTTATACAATAAATTTGCTCCGATAAATAATATACCACCAAGAATGTCCCATAAAATAGTGATTGATATCCAATGTTGTTTTATTGCTCTAAGTATGAATCGGCGTAAATGACCTGATTCAACAGTATTTGAACAGTCTTCCAAATAGCTAATTGTTCTGGATCGTTTGAGTCAATATCATTTATTGTGATCTCTTCCATGTTGGCTACCTTGTCATGGATTGTAAGGAAAAGTTTTCCAGCGGTGGTGCTATCATCGCGATTTTCAATGATAGTGATGGCATTCATAAGATCTGTATCAAATGGATCTGCGATCATCATTTCTAATCCAGCGCCCATTAACATTGCGCAATAAACCTGGTTTAGCAATTGACGGTTCGCTGCTTGAGGCACTGCATTGGAAACGTTAGAGAGTCCTACGGAGATCAATGGGGGAGGATCCCAAACCACTTTTAAAGTGCGAATTGCCTCAATGAGTTCTGGGCAGTATTCCTGGCAGCCAGAAACTGTTAATACTAACGGGTCGATGATCAGATCTGTAATTGGGAAATTGATTTCCTCCATTCGTGGGATTAATTTTTCCATGGCGATAACAACTCGTTCGTCTGCAGTTACCGGTATCATTCCCTTTCCCATAGTTAGGGCGATTAGCTTTGCGTTATATTCTTTTGCTAAGAGGGGAACCTTTTCAAGCCGTTCAGGGTCAGCGGATGTGGAATTAATGACCGCTTGGTTTTTTGTGACCTTCTTTAAGCCAGCTTCTATTCCAAAAAGGTTGGTGCTATCAAAGACAAGCGGCACATCAACGACAGCTTCTATCGTTTCAACCATCCAGGGAAATACCTCTTCCCCATCTTTTTTTCGAGGACCTAAATTTAAATCAATAGCAGATGCACCAGCTTCCACCTGTTTTACTGCTGAGTCTTGAAAGAATTTTGCATCTTTAGCTTGCAAAGCGTCTTTCACTTTTTTTGAAATTATGTGAATATTTTCTCCGATAATGTACATTATTAACTCCTTACTAATCTTTGATTGTTTTCGCTACGTTTGGAAACAGCGAGAGGTCCGTGTGTGGCAAAAATAATGCTGAAGTAAAAGCCTCGTAAAATGTATTGTCAGCAGACAACTCGATGTATGTCATCTGTCTAGCGATTTCATTTATTTGTTCTCTGGACTGCGCATTCAATAGAGAGTGATATGAGCCGCGGACAGATGTGTTTCAGACAAAATGAAAATTTCATCACGGCTAA
>SDBV01005291.1_pt1 | contig 18263 bp, 19 predicted proteins | sample 2277081 | NCBI WGS metagenome assembly SDBV01 (sample SAMN10402039, study PRJNA504765) | marine sediment metagenome | isolation source: marine sediment core GS10_PC15, 223 cmbsf | place: Arctic Ocean: Southern Knipovich Ridge | collected 2010 | reverse complement strand
CAGCAGATTTCGATCCGGATTCGCCGGTCCTGTATCCAGTGATAGCAGAGCCCACCACCTCGACCACGACAACACCGACCCAGGTCGCTGATCCTGTGGACGGGTCTGAACGTCTCGCCGCACAAGTGAGCGTATACGACCCGCTGGGTGATGGCACAGAGAGCGACGACACCGTGGACCGTGCCACCGACGGGAACCGATCCACGGCCTGGACCACCGAAACCTACTCACGACCGCTCAGCGAGCTGAAAGAAGGCGTCGGGCTTGTGTTCGACCTCGACGGAACGCCTGAGACAGTCTTCATCACAGGATCACCCGGCACAGCATTCACACTCGGCTGGATTGCATCAATGCCGGAGAGCCCCCTCGAGTGGGAACGTCTTGCCCGTGGAACTCTCCAACGAACCGAGTCCCGAATCCAGGTGCCCATCCGTGGCGGTGGCCTCTGGCTCCTCTGGCTCACCGACCTGCCGGAGCGACCAGACGGCTCGTTCCAGACGAGGATCTCCGACGTCCGCTTCGCGCCGTGACGACATACGATCGACGACATACGATCGACGACAGTTGTCGTATGTCAAGTGTCGTATGTCTACTGTCTCCTGCGAAATGACTGACCGAGCCGATCGCGACATCGAGCTCATCGACCGGTACCTCAAGGGGGATATCGATGCGTTCAACGAGCTGGTAGCAGCCCACGAGGACAGAGTGTTCGCCATATGTCTTCGCATGCTTCGCAATCGGGAAGAAGCACTCGACGTCACCCAGGACACATTCCTCACCGTTTTCCGGAAGGCAGATCGCTACGAGGCTCAAGCCGCGTTCTCGACATGGCTCTATCGGGTGACGGTGAACACTTGCTACGACCACCTCCGTCGGGAGAAGCGCAAGAAGGCAGATCGGATTCCCGAGTCATATGACCCCGTCGATCCCCGGGCAACAGATCCGTTCGATGCGGTTGAGGTGAGGCCGGATATCGAGACCGCACTCGCGCAGTTGAGTCCCGAATTCAGGGCTGCGGTGGTGCTCGTCGACCTGCAGGGCATGTCGCTAGATCAAGCCGGCGATACCCTCGAAGTTCCGACGGGAACGATCAAGAGCAGGTTGTTCCGAGCCCGGAAACAACTGGCACAAAGTCTCGGGAACCTCAGACCACCGTCTGAGCATCCAATGGGAGACATCGGAGAAGGATGAACGATCAGGACCGCGACCTCATCGCTGCGCTTGCAGAAGGACGCCTCGGTGGAGCAGCCGTTGAGGACGCCATAGCGCGTATCGAAGCTGATTCTGAACTCGCGTCTGAATACGCAGATCAGGTAGTGGCACTCGAACTCCTCCAATCGAGTGCTGTGCCGCAGATGACGGCCGACGAGCGGTCAACGCTCCGTATGAATCTCGCAGAACAACTCGGTCTCGCTCCAGGGACAGCTCCGGCGCCCACTGCTTCCAAACGGAGGATCCCGTGGTGGCAGCCTGTGTTCGGACTGGCCACTGCCGCGGCCGTGGTCACAGCAATCGTGATCCTGCCGGGAACGCTCACAGGAGGATCAGCCGACATCGCATCGGTCGAGGTTGCGATTGCTGAATTTGACAACGCCCGCGAAGAGGAGCTTCCGACGACAACGACTCAGTCGTCCGCGGCGACTGTAGAAACACAAGAGGCGCCGGATGATGCCGGAACGAGTCTCGCTGACGAGATGGCCATTGCTGTCTACGAAACCGAATCCGTCGAGCTTGGGGATCTTCTCAAGCAGGCAAGGGGCGCCGACAGCCCCGACGCCGTCGAGCGGCGGCTCATGGGTTTCGCATTCCGATCGACCGTCGATCTGGACTCCGCTGAGGTGGAGCGTTGCCTCAATGTTCTGGCCGACGACATTCCGGAGGGAGTTGTCAAGACTCTCGTCATCGGCGCTGAAGTCCTGGTCGAGGATACGATCGTTCACGTCGGCTTCGACTTCGGTGCGGGCATCGAAGACGCGCTCAGTTTCGAGCTGGAGAGCTGTTCGCTCATCGAACACGCTCCACAAGGCTGAATCCCCGCATCGGTGGACTACTAGGCTCTTGCTCACTATGTCTGAGCAGAATCCATCCATTTCGGTCCGCGTCGCAGACGGCCTAGAACAGGTCGCAACCAAGATCCGAGAGCTCTCGGTGGATCGTGCTGCTGTGGCAATCACGTGGGCGGCCGTCGGGCTGATCCTGCTCGTGGCCGGAATCACCGCGGTCGTCTGGCTTCTGGTGGGAATATTCCGTGCACTCGGAACGCTGTTGGGAGATATCAATACAGCATACGCCGTGGTGGGCCTCGTTCTGATCCTGGGAGGGGCCTTCGTCTGGTCACGGCGGTATCCCCAAGACAGAACCTCGCAACAGGAGTAGCTCGATGGCCGAGAAGGTCCTCATCATCGGCTCTGGCCCTGCAGGCCTCACCGCAGCAATATACGCCGCGCGCGCCGATCTCAAGCCTCTCATGATCGAGGGTACCGAGCGCGGTGGACAGCTCATGATCACGACGGACGTGGAGAACTACCCTGGATTCGCAGACGGCATCATGGGACCGGACCTCATGGAGCAGATGCGCAAGCAGGCTGAACGATTCGGAACCCGCATCATCAGCTCAGACGTCACCGACGTTGACTTCTCAAAGCGGCCATTCACCGTCTCGGTCGGGCTGGACACCTACGGCGCGGACAGCATCATCATCTCGACCGGTGCTTCAGCACGCTGGCTCGGTGTCGAAGGTGAAGAGAGGCTCCGAGGCTTCGGTGTGTCTGCATGTGCAACCTGTGACGGGTTCTTCTTCAAAGAGAAGGAGCTCATCATCGTTGGCGGCGGGGACACTGCCATGGAGGAAGCTCTCTTCCTCACGAGGTTCGCATCAAAGGTGACGGTCGTACACAGACGAGACGAGTTCAGAGCGTCACCGATCATGGTTGACCGGATTCTCGACCACCCGAAGATCGACGTGCTCTGGGACTCGGTTGTCGATGAGATCGTGGGAGATTCCTTGGTCACAGGGGCCAGAATCCGCAACGTCAAGACAGGCGAGATCACTGATTTCGCGGCAGATGGATTGTTCGTCGCAATCGGCCACTCGCCCAACACCAAGGTATTCACCGAATCGCTCGATCTGGACGAAACCGGATACATCCTGACTGAACCTGGCACCACGGTGACTTCTGTTGAGGGTGTATTCGCCGCCGGAGACGTAACGGACAAGACCTATCGTCAGGCCGTCACAGCAGCGGGCATGGGGTGCCAGGCAGCACTCGACGCTCAACGCTGGCTCCACGAACGGGCCTAGCCCAACACAACCGGTTCGGCCCAACCGCCGGATCACAGACAGGAGACACAATGCGCCAGAACACAACTACCGTCACGGACGCGGATTTTGCCTCAGCGATCGCTTCAGATACGCCGACGCTTGTCGACTTTTGGGCCGAGTGGTGCGGTCCATGCAAGATGATGGATGGCCCCCTCGATGAGATCGCCGGTGAGAACGCGGGGAAGCTCACCGTAGCGAAGCTCAACGTTGCTGAGAACCCCGAAACAATGAGTTCTTACGGTGTGATGAGCATCCCCACGCTCATAGTGTTCCAGGGCGGAGAGGAGAGGCACCGTTTCGTCGGGGCCCGCAGCAAAGGGCAACTGACGTCGGAACTCGCCGATTTCCTCAGCTAGGAGCCCACATCTGGCACCATCGAGCTTGTGAGGCTCTATCACAAAGGTGATCGCGGTGAGCCGGTCCGCGATGTCCAGGACCGGCTTGCGGCACTCGATCATTCAACCCTGCCAGACGAACCAGGCGTGTTCGGCCAGGCTACATCCGACGCCGTATCCAGTTTCCAATCCCGTCGAGGCCTTCCGGTAGATGGAATCGTCGGACCAGAGACATGGCTAGCCCTTGTCGATGCCGGATACCAGCTCGGAGACAGACTCTTGTACCGACGCGTCCCGATGATGCGAGGAGACGACGTGTCAAGCCTCCAAGCATCGCTCAACTCACTCGGATTCGACACAGGCAAGGTCGACGGTGTCTTCGGCCCAGACACTCTCAGGGGGCTCTTGGACTTCCAACACAACCGCGAACTGGCAGAAGATGGGATTTCTGGAACTGTCGTCAGAAAGGAACTCCGCCTGATGCAGATGGCGACACAGAAGCACGGACGCGAAGCCGTGCGAGAACGACAGTGGCTCGCTTCACTGCCCAACAGCATTGCGGGCCAACGAATCTACCTCGATCCGGAGTGCCGCGACTCACGCGAAGCCGATGAAACCTGGTCCGCAGTCTCGGCAGCTTTTGCTGCGCTACGACTCCTTGGTGCTTCACCTGTCATCAGCCGGAGCATCGACACAGATCCCCCGGCTAGGCTCCGGGCACAGCGGGCAAACAGAATCGACGCGGATGTCGTTGTCGGGTTCCTGCTCGTGGGCGACGGTGAGGAGGGCGTCTACTTCTTCGAGTCGGAACATTCTCGTTCGGAGGCGGGAATGAAGGTAGCGTCCCATATGGCTCGAAGGCTGGGACTGACAGAGCAGGGCAAGACACTCCCGATGCTCAAAGAGACACGATCGCCTGCAGTTATCGTCGCTCTCAGATCAATGAACCGGCGTACGGGGAGAGTCATCGCCAATTCCCTCGCGTCAATATACGAAACCTAGTGCCTTACGTTCCGGGCTCAAACAGATGCCGGTAGATCCTCTCGAGATCCTCGGGCGAGGTGTACCTGATCGTGATCTTCCCGCCCCTGCCGCGGTAATCGATACTCACCTTCGTGCCGAGCCGGTCCTGCAATCTCTCCTCCAGCTCGATGATCGCAGCCGGCCTGATCTTCCTTGAGCGAATACTCGACATCTGGCCCTGTGTCGCCCTGAGCCGGATGGCTTCCTCAACGCGTCGCACCGTCCATCCCTCCGCAACCGCCCGTTGGGCGATGTGAATTGCGTACGCCTCGTCCTCGGATCCGAGCAGGGCCCGCGCATGTCCTGCGGACAGCTCTCGTGACACCAACATTGCCTGGATCTTCGTTGGCAGTTGCAGGAGCCTGACGGTGTTCGTGACACCAGACCTGCTTCTTCCCACATGAGTCGCCAACGTATCATGCGTCATACCATATTCTTCCAGTAATTCCCTGAATGCCGCTGCCTCCTCGAGCGGATTGAGATCCTCGCGCTGGAGGTTCTCAACAAGCGCCTCCGTGAGGTTAGTTTCGTCATCCGTTTCCTCCCTGACGACGGCGGCGATCGTCGGGTATCCCACTTGCCTCACCGCACGGAGACGCCGCTCTCCCGCAACAAGTACATACGCCTCTCCATCGGTACGGACCACGATCGGTTGCAGCAACCCCACGGCTTCGATTGACGTTGCAAGCGAATCGATGCCGGAGGGATCGAAGTCCGCTCTCGGCTGCTTCGGATTGGGTGCGACGGCATCCACCGAGATTTCGGCGTACCCGGAATGCGGTCGATCCTGGGGAATCAAGGCATCGAGCCCTCGTCCCAATCCACTCTTACGTGCGGCCATGACGCCTCCTGAATTCCCGAGAGAGCTCTCTATAGGCGATTGCTCCTCGGGACATGTCGTCGTATGCTTCGATCGGTTCTCCGTACGATGGCGCTTCGGACAACCGAACCGTTCTCGGTATCACCGTCTTGTAGGTCGTTTCGGCGAAGTGGCTCCGCACTTGCTCCACAACGTCCGCCGCAAGCGTCGTTCGCCCATCGAACATCGTGAGAACTATACCTTCAATCACGAGTCGAGGGTTCAGGCTCCCCTTGACGAGGTCGATGTTGCGCGTCAGTTGGCTCACGCCCTCCAGTGCGTAGTACTCGCATTGAATGGGTATCAGCACTTCATCGGCTGCTGCCAGACCGTTGATGGTCAGCAGGCCGAGCGACGGGGGACAATCAATCAAGATGAAGTCATAATCGTCAACTATCCCCACAAGAGCTTGCTTGAGACGCAGCTCACGAGAGAACATGGACACGAGCTCAATCTCAGCGCCCGCAAGTTCTATCGTGGCTGGAACCACGTGCAGACCTCGTACAGACGTCGGTTCAAGAACGTCGGCAATGGCCACATCATCGACGAGAACTTCGTACGTGGACGTGTCGATCGTCGATCGATCCACTCCAAGGCCGGAACTCGTATTGCCCTGCGGATCAAGGTCGATTATGAGCACACGTTCACCCTGAAATGCAAGGCCTGCACCGAGATTGATGGCCGTTGTGGACTTGCCTACGCCACCCTTTTGGTTGGCAATGGCGACTACCGTGCCTCCGGACATCGCTTGTCAGCTCCTATGTTGATTGGCTTCTTTGCATCCTAAGGATCCACGCAGGCGAGTCAAGCACCCCGAGACCCTCGCACACGACGGTGAAGATAGTGCCTTCCGGAGGTTCAGGTGAGGCAATCGGTGCATGCGTCCGGCTCAGAGCGAAAAGGCCTATGCCCCCATCACGCGCCAGGCTCCGAAAGACCCCGGTTGCTTGCGTGATCGGAAGCGAAGCGCGAAAGGTGACGACATCGAAAGTCTCCTCGACGTCGCCGGCATCGCTCGTCACCACCACCACATTGTCAAGCCCGAGGATCCTGCAGGCCCTGGCTGCCTGCCTCGTTCGGCCCTCCGCCCGGTCGAAGATCGTGACCACCATGTCTGGACGTGCGATCGCTATCGGAATCCCTGGAAGCCCAACCCCCGAACCGATGTCCGCGAGCGTTCCCGCCACGTCGTCGATCGACCTGACGAACGCCAACGAGTCGGCAATGTGCCTATCAAAGACGCGCGAGGCCTCCCGTGGCCCGAGACCACCCACCGGGATCGCCTCGTCGACCAACCACGCTTCGAATCGGGTGAACGAAGCCCTCTGCTCCTCGGACCATTCCATCTCGAGCCAGCGGGCAATGCGGTTGAGGTCCTTCGATGTGGTCATGTGTGTTTCACGTGGAACCCCGCCATCCACATCGCTGATGTTTCATGTGAAACACATGGCTCGTGTCAGATGAGTTCGAGATTGCCACTTCATCGCACCTTCTTCAGACAGGCAAGGTCCACGCATTCGCCTGGCCCTTGCCTGTCTCTCCTCCGTGCTTTCAGTCATCGCCCTCGTAGGAGAGAACGACCGCACGACGTGGTTCCTCACCCTCTGAGAACGAGCGCACACCATCCATGTCGGCCACGGCATCGTGGATGACCTTACGATCCGCTGCATTCATCGGTTCAAGCATGACTTCGTCTCGCTCCTCGATGACCTGGGTCGCTAGTTTACCCGTATATATCCTCAAGGCCTCGCGGCGTCGCTCACGGTAGCCTGCTATGTCGATCCTCATGCGTGGTGCGCCGTAGGTCTTTCGCTGCACGACGGTTCGCGTAAGCTCGTGAACCGATTGCATCACGGAACCCTTCGGACCAACGAGTGCTTCGGTTTGAGCGCCCTGGACATCGATGTACAGCACATCGTCGTCGATCCTGGTTTCAACGGTACCCTCAAGTCCGAAGGCGTCCAGAAGGCCTGTGATGAAGCCGGCTGCCACCTCTGCCTGCTCCTCGATCGGAGCCTGCTCAGGACGCTCGTTGGACTGTCCCTTGTGCTTTTCTGCGTCTGATGTCGACACCTGCTTCTCCTGACGGGGTTTCCTTGACTGTTTCCCTTGAGTCCTGCCTTGACCGGGTCGTCCTTTGCCGGCGTCCTGCCGGTTCGTGGCCATCTCATCTCGCTTTCCTGACCGTCCCCGGCCCCGACGTCTGCGACGTTTCCTCGGCGCCCTGGTCACCTTGACGATCGCGTCTCTTCCGCCCATGCCGAGGAATCCCGCTTTCGGTTCCTGCATGATCTCGACCTGGGCGTCCTCGCGGGACTGCAATCCAAGTTCCTTGACGGCGACATCGACGGCGAGGTCAACGGTCCTTCCTTGTACCTCAACCCATTCCATGGTGCTACTTCCTTCTTCGGCGGTTGCGCTTCTTGCTCGCATGCTGGCTCGGTCCGCTCTTGTTCGACTCGTCTGGCGGATCGTCCAGAGGCTCCACCAAGTCTTCTCCCGCATTCTTCCCATCGCCATCGTCACGGCCCATCCTGAGGATGAGGGCCTGCTGGCCGACACGAAAAATGCTCGAGGTGGCGAAGTAGATCCCGAGACCGGACACGAGGTTCCAGGAGATGAAACCGAAGACAACCGGCATGATCTTCATCGCATTCTGCATGCCCTGCATCTGTGAGCTCTGCGGCTCGCTGTTGTCCGTTGGCTTCTTGCGTGTCATCTGCACCTGCTGATAAAAGCCGGCGGCAACAATGATAATCAGGAGGATGATGTAGGGGAGCGATCCAAGAAGGTTCCCGAAGTCGACGGCCGCCGAAGGGCTCACTCGGAGATTCATGCCAAGTAGTGTTACATGCTCGAAAACGGGGGCAGTTACGGGTATAGACAAGGGTATGTCGGGGATCATGCAAACTGTGTCTACGAGTACTCCGCCGTCGAGGGCGCAAGACGTCTCTGCGAAGACAGCACTGAGCGCCGAGCCGTCGGGAATCCCCTGGCCCTGCCACAGCACCCGGTACAGGGCGAACCAGATCGGCATCTGGACGATCATCGGTAGGCACCCGGCCGCTGGGTTGACACCTTTGTCCTTGTACAGCGCCATCAGCTGCTTGTTCAGTTCCTCTTTGTCCCCCTTGTACTCCTTCTGAAGACGCTTGACCTCAGGCTGAATCTCCTGCATGCCCTTCATCGATCGGGACTGCTTGACCGTCAGGGGAAAGAGAAGAAGGCTCACCGCAAGAGTGAGCATGATGATGGCAATTCCATATTCTGGAATAACGTCATAGAAGAACGCAAGGGAGCTTCCCAGCGCATTCATCAGCATGGTCCACGGGTTCACGGGGTACTCCCTTGTGCTTCTTGGGTTGTCACGTCGGTTGAGCCCGGCACGGGATCAAACCCTCCCTCGTTGAATGGGTGGCAACGACCAATACGTTTCACACCAAGCCAACTGCCTCTGACGGCGCCGTGTATCTCTATCGCCTCATACGCGTAGTGCGAGCACGACGGGTAGTACCGACAATTCTGTCCCAGAAGAGGCGAGACAACCTTCTGATACGCTCGGACAGAACCAAGAAGCGCCCAAGCACCAAGGCTCGTCCTCGAATCGTCCTGCTCGTTCATCACATGTCCTTGTCTCTGGCTCCGCCGTCGCAGGCAATTGCTGAGGACAACCGATTCACCAGCTCGCTGAACGGTACAGCGAGCACATCCGGCGAAGCTACCACCACATAGGCTGTGTTCGGCCGCAGGTCGACTCTCTGCGCAGCCTCTCTGAGCCTGCGTTTCGCCCGGTTACGTTTCACCGCACTTCCGACATTCCTTCCCGCGACGACTCCGACCTGGGGAGTCGAGCTGGGCTGTGTGGCCTGGAGCACCGTGACCCCGCCAGACCGCCGTCTCCGCCCCGTACGGTAGATGGATCCGAATCGAGACCCTGGCCGGAGCGGAACAAATGAACGCATTCAGGCGGAGAGCTTGTGGCGGCCCTTGGTGCGCCGCCGCTTGATCAACGCCCGCCCCTGACGGGTTCGCATCCGGCCACGGAACCCGTGTTTGCGCTTACGGCGGCGGTTATTCGGTTGATACGTGCGTTTCATGGTGAAGTGTCCCTGGTCGGGGAGGTCGCGGTGAATCCGTCAAAGCACGGAACGCATGCATTCTAGGGGAATACTCGGCGAAACCGACAGCACGGGGAAGTCCGCGAAAACTCTGAAGGCCTCGCGAAAGACAGAATAGGGCGGAATCCACTGAAGTCGATTCACCGTTCACAGTTCACCCCTCACCGTTCGCAGCCGTAATCCCTTGCAGCGTAAGGGATTACGGCTGATCCAAGGCTGGAGTCGGATGGTCGGTAGGCGCGGATTTGCCGCTCTTGAGTTGGAACAGACACTGTTCCTATGATCGCCTTCGCTCTCCTGGCGGATGTCCGCTCTTTCCCCTGAGGGCAGACCGTGAGCCGGTCTCCGTCGGCCACGGTACATCTTCTCCACATCCTGTGGATAGATGTGTGGACATTTTTCGGGCGGACGCATGCCTGAGAGGAGACGACAAGCGTGGGAGTCGCACAGACCCCGACAGAGACCGTGGGATCACAGATCGATCTTTTTCACAGCCGCCTGCGAGACGTGATCGGCGTGGCAAAGTGGGAGACATGGATCAAGCCACTCACTGCATCCTTCGAAGATTCCGAGCTTCGCCTGGTTGCGCCGAATCGGTTCAACGCGACCTGGGTTCGGGATAACTACACCCATCAAGTGCGCGAGATCGCTGGATCCGTTTGGCCGGAGCCGTTCGACGTGATGATCTCGGTCACTGCCGAATCGCTCGAACCCCACCGGGCAACCCTCGGTCCGTACCAGCCCATGCTCGACGTATCTGCTCCACCTGCGAGCAGTATCGCTCCAAGCCGAAATGACACCTCCAACCTGGTTGCCAGGTATTCCTTCGAGAACTTCGTTGTCGGCCAATCCAATCGGTTTGCTCATGCGGCTGCTCAAGCTGTGGCCGAACAACCGGGACGCCACTACAACCCGCTGTTCATCTACGCGGGATCGGGACTCGGCAAGACGCACCTTCTCCACGCCGTGGGTCATCACCGCCTCGAACTCGACCCGACCACGGTCGTGCGGTACGTCACGTCTGAATCATTCTTCAACGACTTCATCAACTCGATCCGTCGTAAACGAATGGACGATTTCAAGTCGCGATACCGCAAGGTCGGATTGCTTCTGCTCGACGACGTCCAGTTCTTCGAACGCAAGGAGCAGGTGCTCGAGGAGTTCTTCCACACTTTCAACTCGCTGTACGAGGCCGGAAACCAGATGGTCATCTCGTCTGATAGGCCCCCCAAGGAGCTTCGAACAATCGAGGACCGGCTCCGCAGCCGATTCGAGTGGGGACTCACAACCGATATCCAGAGTCCTGACGTGGAAACCCGACTGGCGATCCTTCGAAAGAACGCCTCGACCAACCCCACGCCTGTCCCCCCGGAGGTCCTTGAGTTCATCGCTGAGAACGTGGCGGACAACATCAGGGAGCTCGAAGGCGCCCTGACGCGCGTCACAGCGTTCTCTACCCTGACGAACGAGAGAGTGACCCTTGATCTAGCATCGAGCGTCCTTCGAGACGTGGTCGGCCTCCAATCCGGCGCACCTCTCACCGCCGATTCGATCATCTCGACCGTATCGCAGTACTACGACATCCGCCAAGCGGAGATGACGGGTTCCTCGCGGCGACAACCTCTGGCGAGGCAGCGTCAGGTCGCCATGTATGTATGCAGAGAACACACGGGTCTCTCCCTTCCCAAGATTGGTGCAGCTTTCGGCGGTCGCGATCACACCACCGTGATGCACGCAGTGGAGAAGATCACCGGCCTCATCCAGACGGATAAGGCCATCTTCGATCAAGTCTCTGCCATTACTCAGGAGCTGAGGACAACATGAGGGTTTTCCACAACGACGAACTCGACTTGTCGACGGTCGGGGATAAGCGTCTGTTTATCAACACTGCCTGTGGATGCGATTATCGCCGCACAGCACCGATCAGACGCTTCTTTCCACAATCCACAGGGCCTACTACTACCACTACCCTTTAAAGACCATTCAGCAATAGCAACAGCAGGGAAGAACAAGTGCGAATCAGAGCAGAACGAGACGAGCTGGCCGATGTACTGGCAAGAGCCGGTAGGGCTGTCGGCACACGTTCACCGCTCCCGATCCTCCAAGGCATCCTGTGTGAGGTGGAAGGGGGAAGACTGACGGTGACCGGGACAGACAACGAGGTGACGGTGCGGACATACCTCGATGTCGAGGTCACCGAAGAGGGGAGAACCGTGATTCCCGCCAAGCTCGCCGCTGAGGCTGTGCACAAGCTTCCACTGGGGGCTGTGACCCTCGCCGCGAACGATGGTGAGGTGGAGATAACCGGTGGAGGTCCCCGTTTCAAGCTGCGTGAGATGGTGGTGGATGACTACCCCAAGATCACAGACACGCCCGTCGAGAATGGCATCGAGGTCGACGGCGCCCAGTTGATCAAGGCCCTCAGTCAGGCGGGAGTCGCCGCATCGGTCGATGATGCGAGGCCGACATTGACCGGCGTGCTCTTCGAGGGAGAAGAGGACTCGCTTCGCCTCGTTGCGACCGATTCCTATCGGCTCGGTGTTCGTGACGTCGAGGACGTCAAGATGGAAGGATCCAAGCTGGTTCCGTATCGAGCACTTCGCGAGCTTGGCCGCACGATTGGAGCAGGCCCCATGACGATTGCTCTGGGTGAGAGAGAGGCCTCCTTCGCGACAGATCAGGGAAGACTCACCGTTCGCATAATCGACGCGACGTTTCCGAATTACAGGCAGCTCCTTCCCGACGGTCACACGAACAGTCTGACGGTCGATAAGACTGCACTTCTCGAGGCTGTCGCTCGTTGCGCGCTCGTTGCGGAGGATCACATTCCTGTGAGGCTTGCAATGCACTCGGGAGGAGTTGAGTTGAGCGTCATTCGTCAAGAAGTCGGAGAGGCAGCCGAGCTGCTGGAGGGGGAATATGTCGGAGAGGACATGACGATCGCTTTCAACACTAGGTATCTCACAGACGGTGTGAACGCAGTGGATGACGAGAGGATCGTGATCGAGACGAGCGATCCGTTGAAACCGGGCCTTCTTCTCGGGGCCGAGAAGAAGGACTTCAAGTATCTGTTGATGCCCGTCCGACTGTGACGTGACATGCACCTCGCGTGGTTGGAGCTCAAGGAATTCCGCGCGTATAGGACACTCCGGTTCGAACCCGATGAGGGTGTGAACATTCTCGTCGGAGGCAACGGTGCAGGGAAGACATCAGTCCTCGAGGCCATCGGATATCTCGGGATGATGCGGTCCTTCAGGGGTGTACCTGATGCAGCGCTCGTCCGAGAAGGATCCGATGCTGCTGTGATTCGCGGAGGAATCAGTGGCGGCGCATCGCAGACAAAGGTCGAGTGCGTACTCCCGGAGACGGGGAGAAGAACCGTGCTGGTGAACGAGAAGCGCCCTAAGCGGTTCCGCGATGTTCTGCTCACGGTCCCCGTCGTTGCCTTCGTGCCTGACGATCTCGATATCATCAAGAGAGGTCCTGCGGTGCGGCGAGACTACCTCGATGACCTGGCGTCGCGACTGTGGCCCCAGGCCGGTCAGGATCTCACGGAGTACGAACGAGCGCTGCGCCAGAGGAACGCCCTGTTGAAACAGGAGGGTCGCCATGGCGACCCTGTCACCCTTGACGCGTGGGACGACCGACTTGCGGATGCCGGAGCTCGAGTGTTGATGCATAGACGGAGCCTGGTTGTGGCTCTCCAACCGCATCTCCAGGACGCATACGCTGTTGTCGGCGTTGACGGACGCCTGGAATGGTCGTATCGATCGACATGGGGATCGCAGGATGCGGAAGACTTCGAAGCTCTTCGGTCTGCTCTGACGAAGGCGCTCGTCGACAAACGAGATAGGGACATGGACGTGAGAACCACAACAGTTGGGCCGCACAGGGACGAGCCAAACCTCCTCTTGGACGGCAGACCGACACGAACACGGGCATCCCAGGGAGAGCAGAGAACCGCGGCTTTGGCACTGCGAATCGGCGCCTACAGGATCATCGAGCAGATCCGCGATCACAGACCGATCCTGCTGCTCGATGACGTCTTCTCCGAACTGGACATCGAGCGGGCAGAGAGGGTCGTCTCTCTCATTGAGGACGGCCAGGTTTTTGTCACAACTGCCAGAGATGATGAGGTTCCGATCAGCGGACGCCGTTGGTTGGTGAGGGAAGGGAGCGTGTCGGGATGAGAGCGAAGTACCTCAGCTACGGCAAACGAAGAGAACCAACAGAGATCAGCGACGTTCTCGGCGTACTCGTAGAGAGAGCGTCAGGCCAGATCGATGTCAGGCAGGGTGAGCTCATCGAGCGCTGGAAGATCATTGCGCCGGGAGACTGGCCTGAAGTGTCCACACCCATTGGAATCAGGGGTCAAACCCTTCTCGTCGAAGTGGCGAGCGGTACGGCGGCGTCGCTTCTGAAGTACCAGACACACCAGCTCGTCGGTGCAATTCGTGACGCCTTTGGGGAGGACCTCGTGACCTCGGTGAAGCTGCGCGTTTCGTCGTAGGAAGAGCGGGGAAAAGGCCTGTGAAATAAGGGCTTTCACCCCCATTCGAGCTATACTTACACCGGTGTTATCAGCCGCTATGACCTCGAAGGTGCGGCGAGCCAAAGGAGCCCCGTGAGCAAGTCAAAGCGTTCCGCAAACGCGTCCTATGAAGCAGACTCGATCCAGGTTCTCGAGGGTCTCGAGGCTGTTCGCCGACGCCCTGCCATGTACATCGGATCGACCGGTCCCCGCGGCCTTCACCACCTGGTCTGGGAGGTTGTGGACAACTCGGTTGACGAGGCGATGGCCGGCTTCTGCACGCGTATCGAGGTAACTCTTCTCGCCGATGGTGGCGTGCGGGTGAGGGACAACGGTAGAGGCATTCCTGTTGGCAAACACGAGTCGACAGGCGAGGCCGCACTCACCACCGTCATGACGACCCTCCATGCTGGAGGGAAGTTCGATTCCGGCGCCTATCAGGTGTCTGGTGGTCTCCACGGCGTTGGCATCTCGGTTGTCAATGCCCTGTCAACTCGCACAAAGGTCGAAGTGGTGCGTGACGGATATCTGTGGGAACAGGTGTTTGAGTACGGCGTCCCGACCGGCAAGGTCAAGAAGGTGAAGCCGATGAAGCGAACAGGCACCCAGGTGACATTCTGGGTGGACCCTGAGATCTTTGATGAAACGACCGAGTTCTCGGCCAGAACGGTCATCAACCGTCTCAGGGAGATGGCCTTTCTCACGAAAGGGCTCGAGATCAGGTTCTCGGACGAGAGAGGGGACGAGTCCGTCACTGAAACCTTCCGTTACGCCGGAGGGATCATCGACTTTGTCAAGCACCTGAACGCGAACCGCGATCCGATTCACAACCAGGTCGCCTACTTCGAGCACAAGGACGAGACGGCCGAAGTTGAGATAGCCATGCAGTGGACGAGTGGATACACGGAATCCATCCTCTCCTTTGCGAACAACATCAACACACACGAGGGGGGAACGCACGAGGAAGGGTTCCGTACCGCGCTCACCAAGGCAGTGAATGACTTCGCACGCGACAGGAACGTCCTCAAAGAGAAGGACAGGAATCTCCAGGGCGACGACGTGAGAGAAGGACTGACTGCGGTCATCTCCGCCAAGATGCGCGAACCCCAGTTCGAAGGACAAACCAAGACCAAGCTCGGCAACACAGAGGTCAGATCGTTCGTGCAGAAAGCGATGAACCAGGCTCTTCCCGAGTGGTTCGGCAAGCACCCGGGTGACGGCCGCAGAATCGTGGACAAGGCAAGTCAGGCAGCCCGAGCGCGCGCTGCGGCGAGACAGGCCCGTGACCTCACCCGCCGCAAGAGCCTTCTCGAATCGGGTGGCCTGCCGGGCAAGCTCTCGGATTGCTCGTCGAAGGATCCCGAACTGTCTGAGATGTTCATTGTCGAAGGTGACTCGGCGGGTGGTTCAGCCAAGCAGGCGCGAAACTCCGAATTCCAGGCGATTCTCCCAATCCGCGGCAAGATCATCAACGTTGAGAAGAACCGCCTCGCACGGGTTCTTCAGAACACCGAGATCCAGTCGCTGATCACGGCCATCGGCACAGGGATCGGCGAAGAGATGGATGTCGCCAAGGCTCGATACAACAAGATCATCCTCCTCACCGACGCCGATGTCGACGGTGCACACATCCGAACGCTTCTCTTGACGTTCTTCTTCAGGCACATGATCGACGTGATCGAGCATGGTTATGTCTACATTGCACAGCCGCCGCTGTATTCGGCGAAGATCGGAACAAAGACGACGTGGATCAAGAAGGACGAGGACCTCGAGCGTTTCAAGGCTGAGAACGAAGGTCGCAAGATCAACGTCCAACGCTTCAAGGGCCTCGGCGAGATGAATGCCAATGAGCTGTGGGAGACAACGATGGATCCCGATCGGCGCACCTTGTTGCGAGTCGAACTCGAGGACAGGTTCTCTGCGGAGGAGACCTTCTCGATTCTGATGGGTGTCGACGTCGAGGCAAGGCGAAGGTTCATTCAGCGGAACGCCAAAGACGTCCGCTTCTTGGACGCATAGGAAGCCTGGAAGCGTAGGAAGAACATGTCGAACGAAACCATGAAACCGGAAGCCACGCTGCCGATCAACATTGAAGATGAGATGAACGACTCGTTTCTCGAGTATGCGATGTCCGTCATCGTGTCGAGGGCGTTGCCAGATGTTCGAGACGGGTTGAAGCCGGTACATCGGCGAGTGTTGTACTCCATGTGGGATAGCGGAATCCGGCCGGGCACGCCGTACCGCAAGGCATCCCGCGTTGTTGGCGACGTCGTGGGTTGGTTCCATCCGCATGCACCCGAAGCTGTCTATGACTCGATGGTTCGACTTGCTCAGGACTTTGCTCTGCGCCATCCCCTCGTGGATCCGCAGGGAAACTTCGGTACGGTGGACGACCCGCCGGCAGCGATGCGCTACGTTGAGGCTCGGCTTGCAAAGCTCTCGGCACACATGCTTGACGGTATCGATGAGGACACGGTCGACTTCAAGGAGAACTACTCGGGGGAGAGGAGCGAGCCGACGGTCCTGCCGTCCCGGTTCCCCCACCTCTTGGGCAACGGCTCAACGGGCATAGCGGTCGGCATGGCCACGAACATGGCTCCGCACAACCTGCGCGAGGTCGTGGACGCCGTGTTGTATGCACTCGACCATTCGGACGCAACGGTGGCAGACCTGATGGAGTTCGTGAAGGGCCCGGACTTCCCCACGGGTGCGTTCATTGTCGGCAACAAAGGCATTAACGACGCCCTGATGACGGGACGCGGATCCATCAAGATGCGTGCAGTCACAGATGTAATCGAGATAAGGAAGGGCCGTACCGCGATCGTGGTCTCCGAGATCCCGTATCAGGTGTCGAGAGACCGGATCACGGCAAAGATAGCGGAGATCGTCAACACCAAGAAGGTCACAGGCATCGCCGACGTCCGTGACGAAACGGATCGTCTGGGTACACGGATCGTAATCGAGCTCAAGCGGGACGGGAACCCGCAGGTCGTGCTGAATCAGCTCTTCAAACACACACGGCTTGAAGAGAGCTTCGCCGTCAACAACGTCGCTCTGGTTGATGGCGTGCCCAGAACGCTGAACCTTGCCCAGCTTGTTCACCACTACATCGACCATCAGCTCGAGGTCATTGAGCGACGGTCGCGGTTCAGGTTGGCGAAAGCCGAGGCAAGGGCTCACATCCTGCGTGGACTGCTGATTGCTTTGGACAACATCGATGAGGTTGTTGCCATCATCCGTGCCTCTGAGAACGTCGACGCCGCACGTTCGGCCCTCATGGAGGCGTTCGAACTTTCGGAGATCCAGGCGAATCACATCCTTGACATGCCGCTGCGCAGACTGACGGCCCTCGAAACGAACAAGCTCAGGGATGAGCTGGAAGAGATCCAGGGAACGATCACATACCTCGAGAGCCTTCTCGCCGACGAGGGCTTGCGTCGCGAGTTAATCGGTGGGGAGCTGACTGAGATCAGGGATAAGTTCTCCGATAACCGTCGAAGCCGCATCATCCCCGACAGCGGAGAGATGTCCCTCGAAGACCTGATCGCAGACGAGGAACTCGTGATCAGCGTCTCGTCCTCCGGATACATCAAGTCTGTCCTCGCAAAGGCGTACCGAACCCAGGCCCGTGGCGGTCGCGGCATCAAGGGCGCAGGACTCAGGGAGGATGATGTCATCGAGCACCTGCTGCATACGACGGCGCATTCGTATCTCCTCTTCTTCACGAACAGAGGCAAGGTCTACAGGGTGAGGGCCCATGAGATCCCTCGCAAGGACCGCACGGCCAAGGGGCAGCTGATTCAGTCCGTGCTGCCTTTCGAGTCTGATGAGGTGGTGGAGGCGATCATCGACATGAGGGACTACGAGACAAGCAAGTATCTCGTCATGTTCACGAAGAACGGACTGGTCAAGAAGTCGAAGTTCTCGGACTACGACTCGCGGAACCAGGTCCTGGTGGCGATCAACCTTGTTGACGACGACGAGGTGGTTGCCGTGCGTCAAACCAATGGCGAGTCCGACCTGATGATGTTCACAGAGAACGGTCAGGGCATCAGATTCGGCGAGGGAGATGTTC
>SDBV01005290.1_pt1 | contig 18264 bp, 12 predicted proteins | sample 2277081 | NCBI WGS metagenome assembly SDBV01 (sample SAMN10402039, study PRJNA504765) | marine sediment metagenome | isolation source: marine sediment core GS10_PC15, 223 cmbsf | place: Arctic Ocean: Southern Knipovich Ridge | collected 2010 | reverse complement strand
CCCTGGCGCTGGCCGCCAGCGGTCTGGCGGCGAAGCGTGGCCGGGGCCGTCGGGCCCGCTCTTCCAGCACATCCTCCGCCACCTCCATATAGCGGCGCCCGACCTCAGGCCACGCCATGTGGCGGCCGAGCCGGTAGGCGCGGCGGCGGAGCGCTTCCCGGCCCACGTCATCGTCCAGCAGCCGGATGATCGCCTCGCCGATGGCGTCGGCGTCGCGGAACGGCACCAGCACGCCTGCCCCGTCCTCCAGCAGCTCCTCGGCGTACCAGTAAGGGGTAGAGATCACCGGCTTGCCGGCGCCCACCGTGTAAGCCAGGGTACCGGAGACGATCTGGTCGCGGCTCAGATAGGGCGTGATGTAGATGTCGGCCGCCGCGATCGCCTCCACCAGCTCCTCCTGGCTGACGAACCGGTTGTGGAAGATCACGTGGCCGTCCACGCCCAGCTGGCAGGCCAGCCGCTCCAGGGTGAGCCGGTAGCTCTCACCTTCCCCTTTGAGGACGTTCGGGTGCGTCGCCCCCAGCACCATGTAGACGAAATCGGGGTGCCGCTCTAACACTGAAGGCAGGGCGCGGATCACGTACTCGATCCCCTTGTTGGGACCCAGCAGTCCAGCGGTGAGCAGCACCCGCTTGCCCTCCAGCCCGTAACGATCCTTATGCTCGTCCGGATCGCTGAACGGCACATCGGGGATCCCGTGCGGGATCAAAACGATCCGCTCCGACGGGACGCCGTAGAGTTCCTCGAGAAACTCGCGGCCCCTGCGGCTCATCACCACCACGCGGTCGGAGTATTCGAGCACCTCCTCCAGCACCTGCCGGTAGACGGGCTCCGGCCGCTGGAGCAGGGTGTGGAGCGTCGTCAGCTTGGGCATCCGCAGCTCTTTCAGCAGCGCCACGATATGGCTCCCCGCCGGGCCGCCGAAGATGCCGAACTCGTGCTGGAGGATGACGGCGTCGACGCGGTTGGTGTTCAGGAAGTCGGCGGCCGACCGATAGGTGGAGAGTTCGTTCTGCCGGATGACGAAGCGGACCGGGTCGGGGTAGTCGTAGCCCTGCGGTCGGTCGTTCACCGCTACGGCCAGGGCATCGAGGTCGGAGAACTCGCCGCGCAGCGCCTCGCAGAGGTGGGTGGTGAAGGTGGCGATGCCGCACTGTCTCGGGAGGTGGTTGCCGATGAGTGCGATGCGCTTGACCTGGGCGCTCATGTAAATCCCTCCTCTATATCATCACCAGGCATGCCATATCGGTCATGCCATCGGCGCTCGATCAGGGCTCACGATCCCCCTCTCGGTTACCCTCCGGCGGCGGCCGCGAGGGGGTGCGGGGGTGCGCGCGGTAGGCGACGACGTCTACCGTGCCGGCACACCGTTAGTAGGAGCGAGCGACTAACACTCTAATGACTGTAATAATAACACGATCCCGCTGCCTTCGCCGGAGGGTAACCGAGAGGGGGATCGCCCGGGTTGCGCCAGCGTGTGGGACGCGAGGCTTCTAGCGCGGAGATGATGCTCTCAACGCGCTGAGTCTGCGTGGCGGCCAGGAGCTGGCTAAGAAGATCTCGCATGGATCGAGTGCTCAACACCCGGGCTAATCGTCGGGAGCGAACTCCGAAGCGAAGCGGCTGCGAAGAGCGTCGATGAAGTCATCGAGGTCTCCCAAGGAGCCTCGAAGGATCTTCAGGACGCGCCCTTCATCTACGTCGGCATAGAGGTGTACGAGCAGATTCCGGAAACGAGCCATCGCCATCAGCCGCTCCGCCTGGTCGCCGCCGAGGAAGCCCTCATCGTGGAGTATGCGAAAGATGTCGGCGTAGCTCTTTGGCGGTTCGAACCCTTCCGAGCTGACGATGTGGCTGCCCAGATCGAGCACGGTTTCCACTGTCAGCATCAGGTAGTGTTGGAGTCCACCCATCCACTGCGAAATCGGAGCGCAGCTCCTCATCCGAACGCGCGGAAAGCTCATCGAGGTACTTCCGATAGCGCTTGTAGAGCGCGAGGAGGTGACGGACTTTCTGGGGATCAACCACCGGCGCGCAGGCTTTCCCGAGCATCGCGCTCGATGAACGGCAGGAAGTCGAAGTAGAGTCGGCGCGTGGACGTCTCGAACTCGACGCGACGCTTTGGATCCGTCTCGTAGATCAACTTCCCTTCGGTCACGACCCGCCCAAGAACGGGGAGCGGGAGATCTTCGGTGATGTGGGCATCGATCTCTATCGCCGTCCCCAGCTCCACGCCGATGCGCGCAGCCAACCGCTCCGCCAGCAACGGATCGTCGCTCGGCGCCTCCCCGATAAGCACGAACGCGAGATCGAGATCGCTCAACGGCAAGGCCCGCCCGGATATGCGGGAACCGTAGGCATAGGCCGCCGCGACCCCAGGCTCATTTTGGAGCACCCGGGCCACCGCGGCTCCGAGCCGCTCGAGAGAGATCGTTTCCTCCTTCATGGCCATCGCGTCAAGATGTGCGGCCCTCGGGTGTCGGACAAGTGAGCCTCGAGGCGCGGGGCGCCGGCGCCGTGACGTCTTGACGTCATAACGTTTTAGTGTCATCTTCGCTCCTATGGATAAGAAGTCAAAGCGCACCACGATCTACCTGGCGCCCGAGGTTCACCGGGCTCTCCGCCTCAAGGCGGCGGAGACGGACCGCTCGATCTCTCAGCTCGTGAACGAGACGCTGACGGAAAGCTTGGCCGAAGACGCCGAAGACCTTCAGGCCTTCGAAGATCGATCGGGTGAGCCTTCGACACCGTTCGAGCGATCCGTGAAAGACCTCAAGCGGCGTGGCTTCCTATAGCATCCTCATCAAGCCCTCGGCCAGCAATGAGCTCGAGGATATCCCCACGAAGAAGGACCGAGGACGGATCGTCACGCGCATCCGATCACTCGCAGACGATCCCCGGCCGCGGGGCTCTGAGAAACTGAGCGCACGGGAACGCTTCCGGGTCCGCCAGGGCCGCTATCGCATCGTCTACGAAGCGGACGACAAGAATGCGGTCGTGACGGTTGTGAAGATCGGACATCGGAAGGACGTATACCGAATAAACTAATCGCACAGTATCGAGTCGCGCGCGCGGACACAGACGCGGGCGCGGACGGTGCGCGGGCGTCCTATCGAGGACCTGGCTTGATCTGCCGCAGCGCCAGCTTTGATTGCTTCTTGCGTCGCCCTGGCTGTGCGAGGGGCGCGAAGTGGGTGCCGTCGAGCGGACACTTGGAGCGCGGCAGCCGCGAAGCGGCATCCTGGAAGGTCGCGGTGATACGGCCAACTGACGACTGCCAGTCGACCGGGGCCGCGCGACGTGGAGCGAAGCGGCAACCCCACGACCGCCCCGACGCGCAAGCCAGGGCGACGCAAACACCAGCGGTGGCCGCCTCGGCAGGGATGCGAACTAGAACACGGTTACCTCTTCCAGCTCGTATTCGATCCGCCACGGCGGCAGCTCCGTCTCCCCCTGCTTCAGGAAATGATCGAACCAGCGGAGCATGCGCAGGCTGTAGTCGTAGCGCGCCGCCGCCTTGCGGTTGCCGTGCCCCTCGCCGGGATACAGCACCAACCGCACCGGCACGTCGGTCACCATCTTGAGCGCCCGGTAGAGCTCGCGGGACTGCCCGGGGTTCACCCGGGGATCGTCTTTGCCGTGGAGGATGAGGAGCGGCGTCCGGGCATCGTTCACATAGCTGATGGGGCTCCGCTCCAGGAACAGCGCCTGGTTCTCGTACGGGTTAGTGAGCCAGTGAACGGCCTCCATCTCCCGGGGGATGTCGCTCGTCCCCGTCTTCGAAAGCTGATTAGAGATGCCGACGAACATGACGCCGGCGGCGAAGCGCTCGCTGTGCCGGGTCGAGCCCCAGGCGGTGGCATAGCCGCCGTAGGAACCGCCGGTGATCCCCACCCGGTCGGCGTCGGCGAGGCCGCGCTGGATCAGGTAATCGATCCCGGCCAGGATATCTTCGAACTCGGCGCCCATGCCGTCACCCTGGTCGGCCCTGGAGTAGGCGATGCCGCGGCCGGTGCTGCCGCGATAGTTGGGATAGAGGACGGCGTAGCCTTGCGCCGCCGCCACCTGGCCCGGCATCGAATACGACGTCAGCCAGCCGTTGCGATAGTGCGACTCGGGGCCGCCATGAACGGTGACGATGGTCGGCACACGTTCACCCGACTCGCGATCCAGCGGATGGATGAGCAGACCCTCGATCTCCAGCCCATCGCCGGCGGTCCAGCGGACCACTTCCTGCTGCGCCAGGCGATAGTCGGCCAGCCACGGGTTGGCGTCGGTGACTCGCTGCGGCGCGGCGTCGCGACCAACCCGCAGGGCGTACGCGTTCCGTGGTGACGCCGCCGATTCGCCGGCCAACGCGATGCTGCGGCCCCGGTCGCCGAGGCTGAGGCGCGTGAAGACCGGGTCGGTCCCCTCGTAGAGAACCTCATCTCTGCGGCCGTCCAGAGAGACGCGGGCCACCCGACTCCCCACGCCGACGCTCGCCAAATATATGAGTTGATCGTTAGCGGCGAAGCCGAAAGCCTCGACATGACCTTCGAAATTCGGAACCAGGTCGCGTAGCTCGCCGCCGGACGAGCTGGCGATCATCAGCCGGCCTTCCTTGGGATCGTTGATGCTCCGTGCGGAGACGAGCGCGATGTTCTTCCCGTCGGGCGACCAACCGAACTGGCCGAGCTTGCCCGGATTCTCCAGCCGTGCCAGCACACGACCGTCCGCGGCATCGACGACGTGCAGTCGCCGTGACATGTAACGGTCGTCGATGAGCGGCGTCGGCGAGAGGTCGGTGAGCAAGCGCTTACCATCAGGACTCCAGTCAACGCTCCACGGTTGGCCGGCTACGTCGATCATCCGCGGCGTGCCGACTGGGCCGGCCAGACCCTCCGGTAGGTCGACGACGAAAAGGCGCCGCGGGCGCCAGTCCTCTTCGTAGATTTCCTGGTTGAAGCCCTTCTCGCGCAGCGCCTCTATATCCTCCGGGGCAGGCTCGGCGGCGATGAAGGCGATGCCGCGACCGTCCGGGCGCCAGTCGTAAGCGAGCACGTTCGTTTCGCCCTGGTATACGCGAACCGACTCGCCGGCGTCGGCGGGGATGATGTAGATGGAGGTATGCTCATCGCCCTCACGCTTGGCCAAGTAGCTGAGGTGAGAGCCGTCGGGAGTCCAGCCGACGCCGGAGACGTTCACCTCGCCGACGACGAAGGGTCGGTCGCGGCCGCCATCGAAATTGACGACATGCAGCTCGGTCCAGGCGGAGCCGTTCTCGTCCCGCCCCGGGATGCGCGGTGCCGACAGGGTGTAGGCGACGGCGGAGCCATCAGGGCTGATGGCCACCTGGCCGACGGTTCGAATGTGTGCCACCGCTTCAGGTGTGAGGACGTTCTCCTGCCCCCAACTATCCGCCGGGATCACCCCCGACGCGAGCACCAGAAGTCCTAACGAAAGGGTGCGGGTCATGTTTGCCTCCTGTTGAGATCGCTCCTGCAGAGCATGACTAGATAACGAAACGATGACGCGCCGCAAGGGCCCCGAAGCGTCGGCCAGGTGGCCATGCGAACTGTGAACTGATCGGACAGTATAGAGTCGCGGGCGCGGACGCGGACGATGCGAGGGCGTCTTATCGAAGATCTGGCTCGATTTCCCGCATCACTTCGATCGCATTTCGCCGCGTCCTGGCTGCACGAGGGGCGCGAAGTGGGGGTGCCGTCGAGCGGACACTTGGAGCGCGGCAGCCGCGAAGCGGCATCCTGGAACGTCGCGATGATTCGGCCCGGAGACGACTCCCGGTCGACCGGGTCCCCGCGACGTGAAGCGAGGCGGCAACCCCACAAGTGCCGCTCGCGCAGCCAGGGCGATGCATGCGCCAGCGGCGGGTGACTCCGCGGGGACGATGAGACCGCCCCGCTTGCGAGACAGGTCATCATCTATTAAAGGCAGAGCACCTGGGGGACCGACCCGAACCGAAGGAGCCACCATGCACGGTAGAGCGGAGTCAGATCGCGACGATCGGAGCGGCCTCAGCCGGCGGGCCTTCGTGCGGAACGCGGCGCTGGGCGGCATGGCGGTCGCCGCGGGGAACGGGCTGGCGGAGCGCGGCCTGGCGGAGACCTCCGCCGCCCATCGCATCCCACGCTTCGAGCTGGAGGAGATGACGATCGCCGCGATGCGGGAGTGGATGGAGGCGGGCCGCTTCAGCGCGCGCTACCTGGTGGAGCGCTACCTGGAGCGCATCGATGCCCTCGACCGGAGCGGGCCTCGTACGGCCAGCGTCCTCGAGACCAACCCCGACGCGCTGTCGATCGCCGATCGGCTCGATGCCGAGCGGCGGAGCGACCGCGTGCGGGGGCCGCTGCACGGGATCCCGATCCTCATCAAGGACAACATCGCCACGGCCGATCAGATGCAGACGGCGGCGGGCTCGCTGGCGCTGTTGGGTGCAAAGCCGAAGCGTGACTCGTTCATGGTCGAGCAGCTGCACCGGGCAGGCGCCATCATCCTCGGTAAGACGAACCTCAGCGAATGGGCAAACTTTCGCTCCACTCAATCGTCCAGCGGCTGGAGCGGCCGGGGCGGCCAGTGCAAGAACCCATACGCACTAGACCGCAACCCGTGCGGCTCGAGCTCCGGCTCCGGTGCCGCGGCGGCGGCCAGTTACTGCGCCGCCGCCATCGGTACGGAGACCGACGGCTCCGTCGTCTGCCCGGCGTCCGCGAACTCGGTGGTGGGGATCAAGCCGACGGTCGGGCTGGTCAGCCGCTCCGGCATCATTCCGATCGCTCACAGCCAGGACACGGCGGGTCCGATGGCGCGCACGGTCGCGGATGCGGCGGCGTTGCTCTCGGGGATGGTTGGCGTGGACTCGCGCGATGGTGCGACGAGTGCCAGCCGCGGTCATGCGCAGGCGGATTACACGCGCACCCTCGATGCGGCGGGGCTCAAGGGCGCACGCATCGGTGTCGTCCGCGAGCGCTACTCGGGCTTCAGTCCCGAAGCGGACGTGATCTTCGAGGAAGCGATCGCGGCGATGAAGGATGCAGGCGCGGAGATCATCGACCCGGCGAACATCCCCAGCGCCGGCGAGTTCGGTGATTCGGAGTTCGAGGTGCTGTTGTACGAGTTCAAGGCGGATCTGAACGTCTACCTGGCGGACCTGGAGAGCGCGCCGGCGAGGTCGCTGGAAGATCTCATCGCCTTCAACGACGCGAACGCCGCCATAGAGATGCCTTACTTCGGCCAGGAGATCTTCCTCATGGCGCAGGAGAAAGGCCCGCTGAGCGACGACGCATATAAGGAGGCGCTGGAGAAGAACCACCGCCTGTCCCGGGCCGAGGGGATTGATAAGGTGATGGACGAGCACAACCTGGACGCGCTCATCGCACCGACGGGGGCGCCGCCGTGGCCCATCGATCTGGTGAACGGCGATCACTACCTGGGCGGAAGCTCAGCGCCGGCGGCGGTGTCGGGCTATCCCAACATCACGGTGCCGGCGGGCTACGTATTCGGGTTGCCGGTGGGACTTTCGATCTTCGGGCGTGCCTGGTCGGAGCCGAAGCTGATCAGCATCGCCTATGCGTTCGAGCGAGCGACGCAGGTGCGTAATGCGCCGCGCTTCCTGGCGGCCGCCGAGCTCGGCTGAGCCGGGACGTGAAAAGATCAGGCTGGATCCTGCTCGCAACCCTGTTGTTGGTCGGGTGTGATGACGACTCTCTAAGCCCTGCCACAGGCGGCGGCAACTTCCGAAATGTTCTCGCACCGTGCTCGGTCGGCGCGAGCGCCCCGACGTTTTGCGGCGATGTCGCCGTACCCGAGAACCCGGCTTCAACCAACGGCCGGCAGCTAGCCCTGCGGATCGTGGTCATTCAGGCGCAGGCGGCGCCGGTGCGGCCCGATCCTGTGGTCCGACTCCGCGGCGGACCCGGCGGATCCTCCACCGCCCTCGCCGGCGCCGGGCTGGAGACGATCTTCCCTCACAATGATATCGTGCTGGTTGACCAGCGGGGTACGGGCGGCTCGAACGCCATGCCTTGCAACGACCCCGCCCTCTTCGGGACCGTCGACCTGCAGAACGTGTTCGATAACGTCTTCGCGCCCGAGTACCTGATGGGGTGCGCCGATTTCTACGCGGCGCGGGCCGATCTCACGCAGTACACCACGCCGCGTTCGGCCGACGATCTGGACGTCGTGCTCGAGACGCTGGGCTACGACGAGGTGAACCTCTGGGGCATCTCATACGGGACCAAGCTGGCGCTCACCTACATGCGGCTTCATCCCGATCGCGTGCGCAGCGTGATCATCGACGGCGTGGTACCCACCGACTTCCGGTTTGGCATCTCCGAGGCTCGTGATGTGACTGATGGGTTCGACAAACTGGTCGTGCTATGTGAGGCGGATCCTGCCTGCGCCGCGGCGTTCCCGAACCTGCCCGCCAAGGTCGATACGCTGATCGACCGACTCGATCGCGGTGACATCCAGGCTCAGACCAACCACCGCCAGACCGGCGTACCGGTTACGGTGACGCTGAACCGCTACAGCCTGGGCGTCGGCATCCGCAACTGGCTGTTCACCATCAACCGGGCGAAGATCCCGCGGATGATCGAACGTGCCTACTCGAACGATGATTGGTCGGACGTAGCCCAGGCGTATCAATCGCGCTCGGTCTTTCTTGGCGGCCTTTCGACGGCGATGCACCTCGCCGTGATCTGCGCCGAAGACGTGCCCTTCTATACCGCCGGCGAGATCCAGCAGAATACCGAGGGGACCCTGTTTGAGGATTTCATGATCCGGGGGCGGCAAGAGGTGTGCGGCTTCTGGCCGGCCGGCAGGGTGCCGGCGAGTTTCCTGGGTCCGGTGATCTCCGATGCCCCGACATTGATCCTGTCGGGTGACATGGACCCGGTCACGCCAACATCGTTCGGCGAGCAGGTGCGCGCGTTCCTACCAAACAGCGTTCATGTCGTATCGCCCGAGGGCGCTCACAGCGCGTTCAGTCTTCCCGACGGTATACCGTGTTTGGTGGGGATCATGCAGCAGTTCGTCGCTGCGGCGAGCGTCGACGGGTTGGTGACCGGGTGCGCGGCAAGTATCAAGGGGCCACCGTTCGAGCTGGAGTAGCGAGCCAGAAGCAAACGGCGGAGGGAGCTCAGCTCCCTCCGCCGTTCGACGCCCTGACTCTCCGCGGCCGGCTAGTCGCTCGAACTATACGCTGGTTCGAGCTCCAGCCGTGATTTCTTGCGCCGTTTGATGAGAACGCGCAGGTCGCTCGCCGCGTAGAGGCCCGCGGGCAGGAGCAGCAATGTGAGCAGCGTACCGAACATCAGCCCGAACGCCACCGACACTGCCATGGGCGCGAGGAACTGCCCCTGCTCGGAGCGCAGGAGGATTATGGGCATCAGGCCACCGGAGGTGGTGATGGTAGTCAGCACGATCGGTCGGAACCTTGAAACGGCCGATTCATACAGGGCATCGCGTACGTCGACACCCTTCCTGATCAGGTTGTTGTAGCGGTCGACCAGGACGACCGAGTCGTTGATGATGATCCCCGCCAGCGCCACGATCCCGAGGAACGACAGAATCGAAACCGGTATGCCGATGATGTAGTGTCCAATCACAGCCCCGATGATGCCCAGGGGGATCAAGCTCATCACCATGAGCGTCTGGATGTATGACTTCAGCAGGAACAACAGAATCGTGAACATCACGATCATGGCGATGCCCATGCTGAATTTCATCGAGCCCAACATCTTGTCGACGGCGGCCTGCTGGCCGGTGCCGGTCTGCCGCGTCACACCTTCGACCTGGGCTAGCACCCGCGGCACCACCTCGTCGTTGACTTCGGCGAGCACCACTTGGAGCTCGTTCTTGGAGTAGTCGAGATCGGCGAACACGGTGACGGCGCGTCTTCCATCTTCGTGGCGGATGCGCCTGAGGCTGCGCTCGATCCTGTACTCGGCAACTTCTATGAAGGAGACGTAGTCGCCCGCCGGCGTGCGGACCTTGAGGTTTTCGATCTGGGCTATGGAGACCCGGTCCTCTTTCGGGAAGCGGACCCAGACCTTCATCTCGTCGCGCCCCTTCTGCAACCGCATCACTTCTTCGCCGTAAAAGCCCTGGCGAAGCTGTGACGTGAGGTTCCTGACGGTGAAGCCCAGCGCCCTGCCCTTGGGCGTGAGGGACACGATGAACTCGTTGTTGCCCATGGGTGTGTCGTCACGGATGTCCTTCACACCGTCGATCTGCACCAGCTCGTCCTTGAGCAGATCCTTCGCTCTGAGCAGCTGCTCATAGTCGGTGCTCTGGAAGCGGACGGATATCGGCGTGCCACCGAAATGGAAGCCACCGACGATGATGTTTTCCGCTTCCGGTACGGTACCGATATAGGCGGCGAGCGAGTCGGAGACCTCTTTGACGCTGTAGTCGCGTTCAGAGGAGGACGGCAACACGAAGAAGATGTTGATCGTCCCACCGCTCTTCCAGGAGGTGTAGTTCTCGATCGGGCTCGGCACACCGTTCTCGGCATCCTCCCAGTCTGCGGCGAAAGCCAGCGATTTATCGATCAGCTGATTGCGTATACCGTTCGCCACCTCGGCGGACATCCCGGCGGGGACCTCCACCTGGATGCGCGCGTAAGGCGGCTCGATCTCAGGGAAGAACTGGGCCCGCACGTGCTGACCCTGGAACGCGCCCATGACGGTCATGATGACGGCCAGCATGATCGCGCCCATCGCCCAGCGATTCCTGAGCGCGAAATTCAGGGCCGGGCCATAGACTCCGTCGCGAACCCAGAGAAGGAAATGATCGGTTTTCTTACGCAGGTCCGCAATGAGATTGTGCTTGATCGGCCGATCCTCGAGTGCTCTTGAGTGCGACAGGTGAGCCGGCAGCAGCAGCGCCGCTTCGACAAGCGAAAAGACGAGCGAGATGATGACGACAGCGGCGATTTGCCAGACGAACTTTCCGAGACCACCGTAGAAATAGAAATAAGGGACGAAGGCGACGATCGTCGTGGCGATGGAGATCGAGACCGGCTTGATGACGTCGAGCGTGCCATCGACCGCCGCCTCCACCGGCGGCTTCCCGTACTTCTCGCGCTGCGAGTAGATGCTCTCGGCGATGATGATACCATCGTCTACCAGGATCCCGATCACCATGATGATGCCAAAGAGGCTCATCTCGTTGATGGTTATCCCGAGTACATAGAGGACGAAGAACATCCCGAGCAGCGATACCGGAATACCGATCGCCACCCAGAAGGAGAGCCGGAGATTGAAGAAGATGCCGAGCAGAACGAGGACGAGGAGGAGCCCCAACAGACCGTTGGTAGTCATCAACGAGAGGCGTTCCTCGAGCTCCTGCGTATCTCTAATGAAAGTATCGAACTCGACCAGGCCGGCGTACTTCTGCTCATAACGCTCCGCCATCCGGTCCGTGATCTCGGTGATCTCGATCACGTCCTCGTTGTTGCTGTACATCACATTGAAGCCGACGGAGCGGCGGCCGTTATACTCGGAGTAGAAAACGTTCTCCGGCCACTGTTCGTTGACGGTCGCGATGTCAGTGAGGCGGATGCGCTGGCCATCTATGGCGGAGACGACCTCGATGGCCCCGAGCTCTTTCGCATCGTACTTGGTGTTGTAGGAGCGGATGAGGATCTCCTCCTGGTCGGTGAGTACCGATCCGGAGGAGATATTGAGGTTCGAGTTGCGAATCGCGTTCGCGATATCGCTGATCGTCAGCTTGTAGCGAATGAGGTTCTGCGGCGAGACCTCGATAGAGAACTCACGAGTTGGGAGCCCCCACGTGTTGATGCTGGAGATTTTGCCCGTCGCCAGAAGATCATCCCGAAACTCGTCGACGATGCGCTTCAGCGTGTTGAGATCTTCGGGGCCGTGGATGCTGAGCATGACCGCTCGGTTCCACTGGGTAGATTGATAAACGTTGGGCCTCTCCGCCCCGACTGGATACGAGCTGATCGTGTTGACCGCGTTCTTGATGTCCTGCACCGCGCGGTTCATGTCTTGGTCCGCATCGAACTCGACGTTCAGCGAACCGAAGCCGTCGGAGGACCAGGATGAGACACGCTCGATCCCTTCAATACCTCTGATCGCTTCTTCGATCTTGATGACGATCCCCTCTTCCACCTCTATGGCGGAGGCGCCGGGATAGGGAACGTCGATCTCTACCTGCTCGATCTCGAACTTGGGGTTGAGCCGCCGGTTCATATTGAGCAGCGCGAAGATCCCCGCGAGACAGATGACGACCACCATCCAGTTGGTCACTACCGAATGGCGAATGAAATATTCTATGAACTTTCTCATTATCTATACCTGGTCGGCTGCGTTCGGTCCCTCGGGCTCATCCGCCGGCGGCAACCGACTCGACGCCCGCGCCTTCATCGTGGTCGGCGAGGCCGGTGGACTTATCATCCTCTGCCTCGGCCAACGGCGGCTCTGGGTTCAGCTCCGGCATGTTGACGGAGCTGATATCCATGCCTACCAGCGGCTTCTGCAGAACCGTGGTCACGATCACCGTCTCATCCGGCATCGTATTCTTGACGATGGCCGTGTTACCCTGTAGCGCCACCACTTCCACACGCTGACGAGCCAGCGTACCGCTGTCGCTCATCGTGTAAACGAAGCCTTCGTTCGCCAGCAGATTGCGAGGCACGCGCGCGACGTCGTAAAGCATCTTGCCCTCGATGCCGACGTGGACGTAGTTGCCAGGCAAGAAATGAGGGTTCAAGTCATCGTTGCTGAAGGTCACGTAGACGTTCAGCGTCTGCGAGTTCCGATCGATGTTCGTATCCTTGCGGGTGATGCGGCCCTCGATGTACTCGCCACCACCACGCTCGTCGGCATAGATCGTCACCCTGGGCGGCGATCTGAAGTCGATCTGCTGACTCTCATCCACAAGCAGCGGCACCGGTACCACCAGGTTCCGAGCATCGCTCAACGTGAACAGCTGCTGACCCTGCGAGACGAAGGTGTTCTCGATCACCCCGGCCGAAGTGATATAGCCGCTGAAGGGAGCCCGGATCTCGTACTTGGAGAGCTTGAGCTCCTGGTTCTTCACAGCGTAATACTTGCCGAAGATGTCCTTCGCACTGACCTGGATCTTCTCCTGCGGTTTCATGATCTCCGGGAGATCGGGCACAGGCTCGCCGATGTCCAGCGAGTTGAAGTAGTCGAACCAGCGCTTGTAGACCGGGCCCTCGTCGAGCCGCAGCTCCGGGAGCAGCGACGCCACGGCGTTCATGAACTCTGATCGCAGCGCCAGCAGATCGTTCTCCACGTCTCGTGAATCGACTTGCATCACCAGCTGGCCCTTACGAACGAAGGTCCCGTCCTTGAGATCGTTCACTGCGAAGGTCACCCGACCCGTCGCCTCGGAGATCAGCTCTAGCTCCCGCTCCGACTGGATGACGCCGTCCCCTTCGACCATCAGCGCCATGTCACCGAAAGCGAGCATCTGCGTCTCCACAGCGCGCGCCTCCGCTTTGATGTCTCGCTTGTGGCTTTCCTTCTTGGTCGAGCCCAGGGCCTGCATACCCACAAACCCAACCACCAAGATGGCAGGCACCGCCGCGATCTTTAAAACCGTTCTTCGCTTCATCTCTTATCCCTCGAGCGCATGAATGGACGAGTTCCGGAGCTTCGATATGTAATATTTAGTACCAACAAGGCTTTTTCGAGACTTTTGGGCTTTCCACATGAGGCTCCCTACGTCATTAGGGGTCTAAAGGATTCAAATGGTTGCCTGCCGGTTTCAGGTTCCCAGAGGCGAAGGCAATAATCAGTGGTCGACAGCCGCTGGTCGATTCTCAAGGATACGCAGCGGCACCGGGGACCCGGCCGGGGCAATGCTAGAAGCGCGACGCGACCAACTCGACGTCCGCGTGCCGCCACGCTGCTTCGAACTGGCGCTTCGTTTCATCTGCTTCCGCCGTCTTTCCCTGCTCCTCCTGAGAAAGGTAAAGCCCGTAGAGCGACCAGCCGTTGGCCGGGAAGCGATCCAGATCTTCACGATACGCCTGTTCGGCATCGGCCGCGCGACCTGCGGCGAGCAGCGCCTTACCCAGCGACTGGCGCATCGGATAGTACCAGGTGGGCGGCTCATTGTAAGTGAGCGAGCTTTCGAGTTCGACGGCGCGCTCGAAAAGCATCACGGCCGCGGCGGCGTTGCCCTTACGTAGCTCGATCTCTCCTGCCAGGGCTTGCTGGGAGATCAACAGCGCCGTCTTGCTGTTGCCGTCGGGGTAGCGTTCGGCGGTCTGTGTCACCTGGACGAGCTCAGCTCCGGCATCCTCCCATTCCTCTCTCGCAGCGAACGCCATCCCCCGGGCGTAATGGGCTGCGGCGGTGGCGAACTCGAGCTCCGCCGGGGGCATCTGCGCGGCGAGGATCTCATCCCACCTGCCGAAGGTGACGTAGGTCCAGAAATCGATCGGCCTGATCACCTCGAGCCAGCCGATCTCCTTGGCAACCTCGAGCCCGACCTTCTCGGCCACTTTCTGCGCCGCGTGAATCGCCGTCTCGGAGTTTCCCGCCATCGAAGCGGCGAAGCTCATGAAATGGTAGTTGTGAGGATAGTAGCCTTGTGGGTAGATCCCGCGGCGCGACACCTGCGGACCTTCCAGGTACGACTCGTCCGCGTGCACCGCATGCTCGTTCGCCGCTATGGCATCCGCGTAACGACCCACTCTTATATAGACATGGCCTGGCATGTGAACGAGGTGGCCGGCACCGGGCATCAGCGTCGCTAGACGCTCGGCGCATTCGACCGCCACACTCGGATCGTGGGCCTCTTCGGCGTGGATGTAGAGGTGACAGGCGCCTGGGTGATTCGGGTCCCTCTCCATCACGTACTCGAGTCGCCCGATAATCTCTTCGGTGCCGGCGCGCGGCGAACCGTCCGCCTCCCAGTAGTTCCAGGGGCTCAGGTTCATCAGCGCGTCGGCGTAGAGGACCTGGGCGTCCATGTCATCGGGGTAACGCTCCGCCACAACGGCCATCGCCTCAGCGTAGGCGGAATCGAGCCGGGCGCGATCCGCCTCCGGGATGGGTTCGAAGCGCTCCGCCATCGCCTCGATCAACGCGCGCTCCCCCTCGCGCGCCGCGGGTGCGTTCTGCAGCGCGCGCTGGATGGCAGCGTAGGCTTCTAACCCCCGCTCTTCATCCAGCGGGTCGTTGATGTTGGGCGATTTGGCGAGCGCCACTCCCCAGGCGCACATGGCGCAGTCGGGATCGATACGCTCGCCAGCCTCGAAGGAACGGGCCGACTCGGCGTGGTTGAAGGCGTAAAGCAGCCTCAGTCCCTGGTCGAAATAGCGCTGAGCCTCGGGGCTCGCGGTGATCGCGTGGTGGTAGGAGCCAAGGTTGTCGTACAGCGCCACAGCAGCGCCGCTCTCGGCGGCGAGCTCGTGGCTGCGGGCTTCGTCCTGTTCGCCCTCCCGGGCGCAGCCTGCGCTCGTCAAAACGGCGACGGCTATTACGGCGGCTACGGTGCGGCGCATAACTACCTCCCTGCTGGTTAGGTGCCTCCCCATATAATACGTCCGGGTGGAATGGGCAATAATACTGGTTCTTCTCGGCCATGCTAACTTGAACTTGACTGCGGGCCAGCTTATCGTCGGGGTTTCGACGACCTCAAGCCACCCTGTGCCCAGATGCCTGAGCCCGACACCCTGCCCTTTCTGGCCTTGCCCGCACGAAAGAGGCGACCCGTTCTGGGCGCCGTGATGATCCTAGCCGCCTGTACCATTCCCATTCTAATGCTTTTGAGCTTAGCGGCGCTCATCTTTTTCCTCCTCTTGCCGGAGATGTTTTCTGGCGATCGCTTCGGACCCTGCCTGTGGTGTACCGTCGTCGCCATCGGATACGCTCTGGTCGTCGGCGGCGGCACACGCATGGCCTCGCGCACGCTGTTCACCAACGGCCGCGGCCACGTCCAGGTCGACGCACTCACACTGCTAAGGAAAGACAAAAGGCCGCCGGTCCTTTATCTCCGATCGTTCGATGATGACGGCGTGCCCGACCTGAACGGCTGGAAGGTCCAATTGGGCACCACACTCACCGTCGAGATGAGCCTGGCCAAGGCGCTGTATGGCATCGGACCGCTCGTGTCGATCGGGCGCCCTGGAGAGAAGCTTCCGATGCTAGGCACCAATCGCTTCTATGTCGCCGATGAGGACTGGAAGCTGGCCGTGGAGCACTTTCTCGACATCGCCCAGGCGGTAGTCATCGTCATTGGGTTGAGCTCCGGCGTCAGGTGGGAGATCGAAGCAGCGCTCGCTCGGCGCGAAAAAGTCGTCTTCATGTTTCCATTCATCATGCCGGAGGCCAGGCGGAGCTGGTGGAGGCTGGCCTGGGAAGCACTGCGTGCAGGGAAGCACGACAGTTTGAGCACGGGGCTGATGGCAGATCTAGAGCGGGAGCGTCACGCCCGCTACGCTGAGTTCCGCACCATGATCGAGGAGAAGTGCGTGGTCGAGCTGCCGCAAGACTTGAGAGGCAGCATCGCGATCGACTTCAGCGACGCGCAGACGGCAAGGGTATTGAAGACAGTTCAACCCGTCGCCTTGCCGCGGACGCGCGACGAGCAAGGTGTGACGGTCGACTACGCCAGAACGCTGCGACCGTTTATCGATCGCATTCAGGGTCGCATGACAAAGCCCGACGCGATCGAACGCGCCTACGCCAACCCCAGGCTGCTAACGCGACTTTCCTGGTTATTCGCAGCCGTCACCGTCCTCGCGTTGGTATCCATACCGATCGTGATAGTGAGCGGCAAATCGCTCGGCTTCATCGCGGTGGCGGCAGTGGTGGTTCTGCTCGGCGGTAATTTGGCCTTCTGGACTTACATGCTCGTTCGTCGTAACCGTTCAAGAGAACGCCGCGAGCGCGACTGACCTACCGTTTCGCTATCGGCTGAAGCCACCAACAGTTTGCGTGTACGTAGGGTTAAATCCGGCCAGCGCTTCCTTAACCTCATCGCTTGGCGACCCGAATACGACGAAGCGGATGGGTTTCAATATCTCAAGGAACCGGCCAGCAAAGTTTTCACCAAACGTCCCCAAGTGAGTCATGACCGCGGCAGAGTCGACGTAGCGCTCGTAGATGTGACAAACCTTGCTATCGGCGCTCGTGCTCCACTCGTAGTTGAGCGTGCCAGGCTCATTCGTCTGCGTAGCCTTCACCATATCTTTCATCAAAGTCGTGAATTCGTCCGACCCACCTTGAACCTCCAGTTCCAACGTCCAGTAGACTTGCGCGCTCATGTCAACTCCTTTGGAAGACTGTCTGTCGCCGAGCAGTTTCCAACTCGGGCTGCCGCCTAACCAGTATTATCCTGCGAGTGGATCATATCACTGCACCCCAGATGCAGCACGTCTCGCAAGATATGTCCACGTCTTCCCCCCCCCCGTTTCCGCAAACCGGTTAGAAGGTCCGCGCTCCCTCCCGAACGACCGAGTAGCAGCGCCAGCTGCAAACGCGTGTTAGCCGGTGCGATGTGCAAAAGTTCACCTAGTTGAACGCAGGCAGCGCTGGGATGTAACTGCCCTTATCGTCGAACGGCTGCGCATCCCTGTGGAAAAGCAGCTGCCGCCAGCTACCTGCCCTCCTCTTGAGGGCAGTCGTGAAACGAACGCGGACCTTCAATCACACCGGACCAAGTAGCCGCTCAAGTCAACGACCGGAAGTCGCATCGATCAAGAATTTCAGCCATGGCTGCGTTTCCGTTACCGGCGGACGGGCTCGACCTCTGACGGAAGGACGACCAGTCCCGAGTTGCCCCACTGGCTGTAGACATACGTCAGCACGTTCGCCACGTCGTCGTCCGACAGTCGGAGGGCAGGCATGACACCGTCGAAAGTGTTGCCGTTCACCGTGATGACCCCATCCAGGCCGTTGACCAACACGCCGATCGCGCGGCTCTTGTCAGCATTCAGGAAGTCGGAGCTCGCGAGTGGCGGGAAGCCACCAGGGATGCCCTCCCCGTTGGCCTGGTGGCAGGCAACGCAGTTCGCCGTGTAGACCCGCCTCCCGAACGCGATGCGTTCCTCGGAAGTGGAGGCGTGCGCTGACTCACCTTCCACTCCGGGGACGGTTTGGACCGCTCCGCCCTCGGGCAGGTACACCCCCTCTTCGATCCGTCCCGAATAGATCACGGAGTCCGCCGGACCCGTGACCGTGAGGATACCGAGAGCACCCTTGTTAAACGCGCGGAAGATGGCGTGGTCCACCAAGATGTAGTTGCCGGGGACGTCCA
>SDBV01005289.1_pt1 | contig 18264 bp, 15 predicted proteins | sample 2277081 | NCBI WGS metagenome assembly SDBV01 (sample SAMN10402039, study PRJNA504765) | marine sediment metagenome | isolation source: marine sediment core GS10_PC15, 223 cmbsf | place: Arctic Ocean: Southern Knipovich Ridge | collected 2010 | reverse complement strand
CCGTCACGGCTTTGGCGCCACACCGCCGTAAAATGAAGGAGGCACGGCCATGGCTGTGCATATTGCCGGAAACGTTTCGATCGATCCTCGGGCCGAAATCGACGACGACGTCGAAATCGGGCCTTTCTGCGTGATCGGTCCCCACGCTCGCATCGGACGCGGTACCCGTTTGGAGAACAACGTGACCCTGATGGGACGCGTTACACTCGGGCAAGACAACCACGTCTACCCCGGCGCGGTCATTGGCGGGGAACCCCAAGATATAACGTATCAGGGGACCGAAACGCAAGTCGTTATCGGTGATCACAACATCATTCGCGAGAGCGTAACCATCAACCGAGCTTCGGAAAAAGAAGACGGCATCACGCGAATCGGCGATCACAACTTCCTGATGGCCTGCTGCCACGTGGCCCACGATTGCCAGTTGCAAAATCATATCATCATCACCAATAATACGCTTCTCGGCGGACACGTTCACATCCACGACCATGCCGCGATCTCCGGTACCGTTGGCGTACATCACTTTACCACGATTGGAAGCTACAGCTTCATCGGCGGCATCAGCGCCGTGCGACACGACGTGCCGCCGTACATGCTGCTGGAAGGGTATCCGGCTAAACCTCGGTGCATCAACGTCGTGGGGCTCAAGCGCCACAAGTTTTCCGAAGAGTTCATCGACTGCCTGGCCGAGGCCCATCGATTGCTCTATCGCAGCAAGGTCGGGCTGGACAACGCCTGGGAAATCCTTCGCAACAACGGCCAATTGGTCCCGCCGGTCAATCACCTGTTGAACTTCGTTCAAGACCAGCACGAGGGGAGCCACGGCCGGAGTCGCGAACGCAGGAGAGCCGCATGAAGAAGCTCGGAATTGCCGTCATCGGAGCGGGGCGTCTGGGTGGGTTCCATGCCCAAAAAATCGCCGCCGCCGAACAGGCCGATCTTATTGCCGTTGTCGATCCGCTGCCGGAGAACCGCAGTCGCGTGGCCGCCGAGTGCGATACCCGAGCACTGGCCGACTATGAACCGATCCTCGATCAGATCGACGCCGCCGTGATCGCAGCGCCCACGCAGTTGCACCATCGGATCTCGCTCGATTTGCTCGATCGCGGGATTCACCTGCTGGTCGAGAAACCGCTTTGCAACACGACTGCCGAATGCGACGAACTGGTCGAGGCGGCCCGACGCAACAAGGTGGTCCTGCAAGTCGGCCACGTCGAGCGGTTCAACCCGGCCTTGACGGCCGTCACCGCACATGCCCGAAACCCGAAGTATATCGAAGCCGTTCGTGCCAGCGGGTTCACGTTTCGCTCGACCGACGTCGGCGTGGTACTCGACTTGATGGTCCACGACCTGGATCTGGTGCTCTCGATGGTCCGCTCGCCGGTCAGTAAAGTCGAGGCCTTGGGGCTCTCGGTCCTCGGCGGACATGAAGACGTAGCCAATGCGCGGCTGACATTTCAGTGCGGTTGCGTGGCCGCGCTTTCCGCTTCCCGAGTCAGCCCGCAGCCCGACCGGCAGATGCGGATCTGGTCGCCGAGAGCCTTTGCCGCGGTCGACTTCGCCACACGGCGCACAACGCTCATACGACCGAGTGAAACGCTACTGCGGCGGCAGTTCGACGTCGACACGCTCTCGCCCGAGCAGGTCGAGTACTACCGCGAACATCTGGCCGAAGAGCATCTTCGCCAAGAAGAACTCGAGTTCGAGGCGGTCGATGCGTTGGCGCTGGAGTTGGACGACTTCATCCAGAGCATTCGAGCCCCGCGTCAGCCGCGGGTTTCCGGGCAGGCCGGTCGCGATGCGGTCGCACTGGCCGAACAGATCCTCACCTGCATCCGCACGCACGCCTGGGACGGCACGCCCGAGGGCCCCGTCGGTCCGCTGGCGATGCCTCATCCGCAGATCGTACCGTCACCCCATTTCGAGATCAGCCCAGCCGAAGTCCCCGTCGTACGCAGGCAAGCGGGCTAGACGGAAGGGGGAAGGGAATTGGAGATTCCTCGTTCCCATGCTCCGCGTGGGAACGCAATGCTTCGACGCTCTGCGTCGGCCCCCTGGAATGCACGTGTCCTCGCGATTCATCGGACGCGGAGCGTCCAGGCAGCGGGTTCCCACGCAGAGCGTGGGAACCAGGATCAATTCCCTTCCGCATCTATGCCAGGTCGCGATCTTCGAACAGCAGCAGGGCCAGCACCATGGCGGCCGAACTGTAGAGCAGGCAGTAGACGCTCGCCCATCCGACGTACGACCAGGGTACCTCTTTGCCCGTGGAAATGGACGAACCGATATTGAAGTGATCCAACACGGGTAAGACGGCCGACGAGAGATTACCCACGAAGGGCACAATCTCGAACTGCCCCGTTCCGGCGCTGACTAACAACGGCACCAAGTGGCCCAGGATGTAGACCGACACGCAGATCACGAGGTTGGCCAGCATGGGAAGTCGGGTGGAAATCGCTACGCTGATCGAAGTGATGACGATCGCTTCCATGAACGCGAGCGCCAGCCCGGGCGTAATCTCGACCATCGCCTCGCGGCATTGCTGGCGGGTCGGCTCGGGTTGGGAATTCTCCCGCGCGTCGTAGACCACCTTGTAGGAGATGCTCCCTAAGAACAATGCCCCCAGCAAAATAAACACAATGGCCACCGGGCCGATGATCCCCAGGAACTTCCCGAAGATAAACGAGCAGCGGCTGATCGGTTTGGACAACAGTGTCAGCGCCGTACGGCCTTCGATCTCTTCGGCGATCGACTTGCCGGCCGTCCAAAGTGCCAACAGGATGGCCCAAATCATGATCCACACCAGCCCGTTGTCCTTGACCATCTTGATGTCTTCGCCCAGCGTGTTGTAAGGCACGAAGGGAAACAGAATCAGGCCGAACCCTCCGAAGATCAACACCACGAAGAACAGCGGCTGGTAAACGGCCTCCTTCGCGGTGGTCCAGGCCACGGCCGCGATCTTCGGGAAGACCAAGTTCAGCAACAGATAGGCTCCCAGCAGCACGGCAAAGGCAATCGCGGCGCCCACGGCAACCATCCAGAGGGGGTTCAGCCACGTCCATACGTTGCCGAACAACACAAAGTTTTGGGGTGAAAGACTCATTATTACAAGGGCTAATCAAGACCTGTGGTTACTCGGGAGTGCCTTATATGCCCTCCCATGGTAAGTTTTACGTCAAAATCGACCGGTTGGTTCTGGCCACGTTCGCGGCTGCTAAAAGCGGATCTCAAAACAGGAAAACTCTCCGACTGCCGGGCCCTCGGTCTGCCGGGTGTCGCTCACATAGTGGCCCAGTTCCGCGTCGATCGAGGCCTGGAACCGGTCCAACTCGTCGGGCGATCCCTCGACCACAAGCTGAACCCGCCCGTCGGGCAGGTTTTTGACGAACCCGGTCACCGAAAACCGTCCCGCAAGGGCCCGAACCGTGTAACGGAACCCCACTCCCTGAACCCGGCCGGAGTAGTAGGCCGCGCGTCGCTCACCCGCCACATCCGACATGGCCCGAAAACCTCCAAAACGGCCATTATAGCGCCCCGACCCCCGGTCTGCCAGTAGGCCGGGTACAACGGCCGAGACTCGGCCGATTCTCCCTTGACACACCCGCCCGATTCGCCTACCTTCCGCGTCGCCATGCTGGGAACTTTTCGCCTATCAACTGCCTGCCTGATCGCCGTAATCGCCTTGACTTCGGTGCTTCGGGCCGATCCTCCATCATTTCGTCCGGCATCGCTGGGTCCCGTGCCGCAGGAGGGACTTCTGCTGCTGCGTAACGGGCGTGTCATCCAGGGCACGATCAGCCGCGTCGGCGAGGTCTATCACGTCACTTGGCCCCATGGCGAAATCCAAGTCAAAGCGGGCAGAGTCGAGTTCTGCTGCCGCGACCTGGACGAGGGCTACCGCAGCAAACGAGCCATCATTCAACAAGGCGACGTCCGCGACCATCTCCAGTTGACCCAATGGTGCCTGCGTCAGGGACTGTTGGGATACGCGGGCCGCGAGCTCTCCGACGCCATGGCTGCCGAGCCGCACCATCCGATGATCGGCGTGTTGGAGCGACGCCTGAGGCTGGCCGCCCGACCGCCACGCACCGTCGAACCGTCGAAGCCGAGCCCCCCGCGGCAATCGGATGAAGATCTGAACACCCTGGTTCGCGACATGCCGGCCGGGACTGTGGAGACCTTCACGCGAACAGTTCAACCGCTGCTGACAAACTATTGCGGAACCGCGAAGTGCCATGGGCCGGGCTCGCAGTCCGAGTTTCAGTTGTTGCGGATCCCCGTGGGCAAACCGTCCAGCCGGCGGGTGACACAACGTAATCTGCGGACCACGCTGAAATTCGTCGATCGGGAAACGCCGGATGCCAGCCGCCTGCTCAGCGTGCCGATCCGCCCGCATGGCACGGCCGAGACGGCCGTCTTCACCGACCGGCAAATCGACCAATATCGGCGAATCGTCAATTGGGTTCACCAAGTGGCCGAGGCCCCGGCCAACGTCACGCCCGCTACGGTCACCCGACCGAAGAACGCATCCGTATTCGCCAGCACCACCGGTACGCCCGCGGTAAATCGGCTCGCAGCCGATCCGTTCGGCGCGCCCGAGGAGTCGGAACGGCGCGACACGCCAGCGCCAAAACCCGAACCGCCGGCCGATCCGTTCGACCCGGAAATCTTCAACCGCCGGTTCTTCCCGCGGTAGCTACCATAGCACTCTTATGCTATGTTTAGCAGTCGGGCTTGCCCGACGTTCTTCTGGCAACGAGCAACTCCGACTCCGATGCTGGCGTGTGCCACTGCTTCGCAGAAGCAGTGTTTTCGCCTCGCAGGACAAGCGGCACTGCTTCTGCGAAGCAGTGGCACACGCTTTTTCAACGGGCTGACAAACGGGAGAAAGTACTTCTGCATGAATCCTAAACTGCGAAAGGAACACGGCAGATGGCGCCCCTGCAGCCGGGCGGTGGTCGTATTGACCATGCTGGCGGCCGGATCGCGCTATGTCCAGGCCGAAGATCGCGATTACCACTTTGACGGTCGCATTTCGCAAGCGGTGCTGGAGAACTATCTTTCCCGGGCCATCACGATGGACGGCGTTTGTGCGGCCAGTCCTGCCGCGCCTTATGCGACGCCGTTTAAGGAAGATCTGCGGATGATCCGCAACACGGCCGCCAAGTTCATTATCTATGCGGCCTACACGTGGGACGCGGCCGAGGACGACGAGGCCCATTTCGCCTTGGCACGAAAACGGGCCGAGCAAATCCATGCCGTGGATCCAGAAATCATCCTCCAGGCGGCCGTGTTCGAGACGGCCTATTCGAGCAAGAGCCCCGAGACGGCCCGACGCGTCGAGGCGGGATTCTCCGGCACGGGTGTCGAGGATATTCCCGTGCCCGACTGGGTGTTCAAGGAGTTCGGCGTTGAGCCCCAGCCGCGGACGTTCGACTACGAAGCCATGCTCTACCAGAGCGGCCGAGGGCGCAATCACTGGATGCCCGGGGCCTCGATCCCTGATATGAGCCGACCGGAGACCAAAATGTGGTTCTTCTATCGGGCCAAGCGGTACATTGACGCCGGCTACGAGAGCATCCATTTCGGCCAGCCGATGATTATGGACGAGAACGACCCGGACCATCGTCATTGGCGGGAGATCGTCGGGCGAATCCGCAACTACGGACGCAAGCACGCGCGGCGACGGTACGTGCTGTGCGACGGGCACGTCGGCGCCGGCGTGCGGTTCGGCATGCGGTTCGGCGACGGCGAGCAATTCCTTTGGGACTTCTACGCCATGGTATTGCGGCCGAAGCGGACGGAAGAACCACTCGAGGCGGTCTTGGAGTTGGGCCACCTCGACTCGCTCTACGGCCGGGTGCCAGGCGGGATTCATCCGTGCGGCTGGCGGTGCGAGCACATTCCGCACTACAGTGAATTCGATAACTGCGTGGCCGGACTGACGACGGATCCTAAGTATGCGGCCATCATGACCTGGGGGGCCGACGAAAGCACCTGGTTCGCCAATCAGCCGGAAGTCTATCGCAACCGGTGGCTCCACTACGCGTGGCAATGGCTCTGGCGGCATGATGCTGCCGGTTACCTGGCGATGCCGGGCCGTCGACCTGCTTGGGTGCCGGTTCTGAAGCCTCGGCTGCGGGGCTATATGGCCAACATGTCCAGTGCCGCATGTCCCAATGGTTTCAGCCAAGAGGAGACCATCAAGGCCATTTGGTCGGATCCACGATTCCAGGACAACTCGGCCCGAGAGATTTCTGAGCCCAAACCAGCGGCGAAGCACGCCCAACAAGACATCCCGGGCCCGTTGATCGGCTATTGGAGTTGCGATCAGATCGACGGCTCTGCCGGTCGCTATGTGCTACGGGATGCTTCGGGCGCCGAATTTCACGGACGGTTGATCGATGAACTGACCCCGGAACTGCTGGAGGCGCTCTACCTGGTCCACGGTGCGATGAACGACAAGCCGGCCCGGCAGCGGGGTCAAAAAATGCTTCGGGAAATTTGCGAAACGCCGCGCGTGGATCTGGTTCCCGGCCGAAAGGACCGTGCCTTGCGGTTCACGGGCCAGGCGTACGTCGAGTTGCCCGGCGATCCGCGGTTGAGCCCGCCGGTCTTTACGCTGGCTCTTTGGCTGAAAACGGAGAGTCTGGAGCAAACTTTCTTGCCGATACAGAAGTTTCAGTGGATGAAAACGGGCTTTTACCTGAAACATCACCGGGTGGACGGCAAGTTCTATGCCGAAGTGTTCGACGGGAGCGGTCGGCGGCACTATGCGGCCACGTCGCTTTCGCCCAAGAGATGGACCCATCTGGCATTGACGGCCGACGGGCGGAATCTGACGCTCTACATCAACGGCCAAGAGGCGGGAACGAGCCCGACGGGCCCAATTGTGGCCAACGACCGGCCCTTGTGGATCGGCAAGGCATGTTCGGGCGTGTCGGTCGACGAGATCCGGCTCTACAACCGAGCCTTGTCCCGGGCCGAACTTCGCGAGCTGATGGAAGAGGTCGAGTGAGCACGGTCGATGAGCCGACGGCGTTGCTTTTGCACCGAACCTAAGCGACGTTTCGCGCGTCTTCTGAAAAGGCCACTGATTCTCTCCACTTTCCGGCTTGCCGCTGAACCGATTTTCGGCAACAATAGGTTTTCGGATGCGTCGAGACGTCTTGACTGCGAACGCCACCACGGGGCTTGTCCCCGTGGAGCGATGATTGACCACTACGGTCCGTTTTCCTCGCGTTTTCCGCCAATCTGGGCCGCCGCGGGACGCGGCAGCCCAGATTGGCGGGCGGTGTTATTCGAGTCCACCGGTTAGTGGCCAATCATCGCTCCACCGGGACGAGCCCGGTGGTGACGGACGAAGCGTCGCAACTTGCCACCCCGGTCAACGAAAGGAAGCCATGCCGGTCGACCCGAAGGTACAAGAGTTCTTGGACCAGTTGGAGGCGTTGGACGCCCCGCCGCTTCCGACGCTTTCGCCCGAGGCTGCCCGGGAGATGGTGGCCGAGGATTCGAAGGCCCTGGGGCCCCCGGAGCCGGTCGGTCGGAAAGAGGACCGTACGATTCCTGGCCCGGCCGGTGAAATCCCCATTCGGATCTACACGCCCGAGGGCGAAGGCCCGTTTCCCATCCTCGTCTATTACCATGGCGGGGGTTGGGTCGTCTGCGATATCGAAACCCACGACGTGCCGTGCTGCTCGATCACCAACGTTGCCCGGTGTATTGTGGTTTCGGTCGACTATCGGCTGGCCCCGGAGCACAAGTATCCGGCCGCGGTGGAAGACTCCTACGCGGCTGCCGAGTGGGTTTTCGAGCATGCCGAGGCACTCGGCGGCGACCCTAAGCGGATCGCGCTGGGCGGCGACAGTGCGGGGGGCAATCTGGCGGCGGTTGTGTCGATGAAGGCCCGCGACGAGAAGACGTTCCGGCCGGCCCTGCAGGTGCTGATCTACCCGGTGACCGATGTCGATCTCGACCGACCGTCCTATCGTCGATGTGCCCAGGGGTACATGCTGACCCGGGCCGACATGGTCTGGTTCTTTGAGAACTACTACGGCAGTCCCGAGGACGGCAAGCAGGCGTATGCCTCGCCGCTATTGGTCGAGGACCTCACTAACTTGCCGCCGGCGCTGGTCATGACGGCCGAATACGACGTGCTTTGCGACGAGGGTGACGCCTACGCCGCCCGACTCCGCGAGGCCGGCGTGCAGGTGAAACATTCGCGCTACGAGGGGATGATCCACGGGTTCATCCGCCACACCAGCCTGTTCAACCAGGCCAACGAAGCTATTCGGGAGATCTCCGACACGCTCAACAACGGGATCGGAGGGCCATAAGTCATGAATCGAAGAGGCGAATAATGAGCGTCAAGGTTGGAGAACTAGGCTTCCTGCAGGAACTTGCCGGGCGATTCAACATTCCGGTTCCCGACTTCGTCGTCGAGCCGGTGGCCCAGTCGGTCGTTCGGGAGAGGCTCGAGCGATGGAAGACGGGGATCATCAAGCCGGACGTGCTGGCCGGCAAGCGGGGCAAAGCGGGTGTGATCCGTACGGTCACGGACTACCGCAAGGCGGTCCGGATGCTCAAGCAGGTGGCCGCCACGGAAGTTTCCGGGCAGCAACCTCGCACGGCCTACATGGTGCAGATGGTGCCGGCCGATTTGGAGGTCTTCTCGGCCATCACCTACAACTCCAGCCAGTTGGGGCCGTCGCTGACCGTTTCGCTGGAAGGCGGGGTCGACATCGAATCGGTTCCCGAAGCGGACAAAGTCACGATTCCCGTGCAGATCTTCCGCGGCTTAAACGCCTACCAGGCCTCCGAGGCCCTCTCGAAACTGGGATTGGACGGTCCGCCGAACGCCGCGCTGGCCCGCTGCCTGGTCAGCCAGTGGGACATGTTCATCTCGACCGGCATGCTCAGTTGCGAGGTCAATCCCTGGCGGATCACCCGCAGTGGCGAGGTCTTCGCCTGCGATTTCAAGGCCACGTTCGACGAGAATAATCGCAAGGCGCACGACCTGGGGATCCAATGGCCCGAGTATCCGACCGACGAGACCCCGTTCGAGGAAGAAATGAAGAGTTGGGCCGCTTCGAGCTACCGCGGGCAGGCCCACGTTTCCGATCTGGGGGGTAAGAAGATCCTGCCGATTCTGTTTGGCGGCGGGGCCAGCACCATTGTCACGGAGACGCTCACCCAGTTGGGCGGCGACCCGATCTTCCTCTCCGATTTCGGCGGCAACCCACCCTATCAACGCATGAAGAAGACGGCCGAGATCTGCTTCCGGCACAATCTCCAAGATGCAGCCCTGTTGCTGATTCTCGGCGGGAAAGCCAACAACACCCAGATCGACATCACCTTCAGCGCCATCGGCGACGCCCTGCAGGAATGGGTCGACGAGCACGGCCCGATCTCCATTCCCGTGGTCATCGGTCGCGGAGGTCCGGGTCTGGTCCGGGGCCTCGGATACCTGAAGAAGACACTCGACAATCTGGGGATGCCCTACGTTTTCTTCGGCCCGGATACGCCGATCACCCTGGTGGCCGCCTATGCCACGGAACTGGCGAACTACAGCCTCTTGGTAAACGGAGACAACAACGAATGAAGGCCAAATCGCTAAGGGATCTGCTGAAAGAGGGCGACCACATTGCCGTGTCCAACATCACCGGCAGGGAAGCGATGAAGGTCTCCCGAGCGTCGCAGCTCTATTGCAAGAACATCGTGGCCGGTTGGGCCTTGGGAAAAGGCGGCCAGACGATCTCCATTCCCAAGGGCCGGGACATCGAAGTCTTCGGGCAGTTCGAAGACCTCATCGAAACGCTACCCGAGGAGCAAAAGCCCAACAAGATCATCGTCTATTCGCCTCCCGAGGCGGTCTACGGCGACGTCAAGGAAGCCATCGAGCACGGCAAGCCGTACGTTGAAACCATCTATGTGATTACCGAAAACGTGTCGATCGAAGTCACCGCCAAGCTGAGACGCCTTTGCGATCTGGAGGGCGTCGACATCGTGGGGTGTAACACGTTGGGAATCATCAACGTCCACGAGCGAGTTCGCCTGGGCGCCGTCGGCGGCGATGCGCCCGACGAAACGTTCCTACCCGGCAGCGCGTGCGTGATCTCGAACTCGGGAAACCTGGTCAACACGATCGCCGCCTACCTGCAATCGGCCGGATTGGGCGTCTCTTACGGTCTTTCCACCGGCAAGGACACGCTGATCCTCGCGCCGCTGAAGGAATTGCTCCCCCTGGCCGCCGAAGATGAGCGGACCGCCGTGATTGTCCTCTACGTCGAACCGGGCGGAACCTACGAGAAAGAAGCCATCCTGTGGGCCCGGGAGAACAACCTGCAAAAGCCGTTGCTGGTCTATGTGGCCGGGTCGTTCGCCGATCAGACGGGCATCTCGCTGGGCCATGCCGGGGCGGTTGTCGAAGGCCGGTTCACGTCCGCCTCGGCCAAAATGGCCCTGTTCGACGAGTACTTCGGGTTGCCCGTCTTCGACGCGAGCAAAGAGGAAGAATTCATCGAGCCGCTGGCTGAAACTCGCAAGGGGATCCGCGTCAACACGCTGCACGATCTGGTTCCCGCCGCCGCGGCCCTGATGTCGGCGCTGAAACTCAAGCGAGACTTCATCCCCAGGAGTCCCTTGGCGTTGAAGCCGTGGCTGGTCGGTCTGGGTGCGTTTACCAAGAAGCTTCCGCCGCACCTGGTGCCGCACGTCACGACGATCGCCGAACCTTACGGCACGCTGATCAAGAAGTACATCAAGTTCAGCCTGGGCCGCGTTCCCGCACGCCAGTCCATGCGAAACGCCTCGCATGCCTCGTCGAACGACGGCAGCACCCCGCGCGTGTTCGGCTATTCCCTGTTGAACCTGATGCAGGAGCGATCATTCGTCGACGTCCTGTTGCTGGCCTGGCTCGGTTGCCCGGTCCGACATCCCTTCGAGAGCAAGCTCGTGGAAATGTGCCTGACCGCTTCGCTGACCAACGGGCCCGGGACGATCTCCTCGCAAGGCGCCAAGCTATCCGCCGCGGCCGGGAACGATCCGAACACGGCCATGATGACCACCTTGGGAACCATCGGGTCAGTGCACGGCGGCAACGGAAAGAAGGCCGCGAGGCTGTTGATCGACGTGTTCGGCACCACCGGCCTGACCGATCCCTACAACTACGAGACCGCGCCGGAACTCGACAAACTCACCGGCAGCCTCGTCTCCGCGTTTAAGAAGAGAAAACTGGCGGCCAAGGAGGCGGGAATCGAATACGATAAGATCCCTTGCCTGGGACATCCCGTCTTCAACACCGAACGGATCAACTACGACCCGCGCGAACGCGTCCTCCAAGCGTACATGGAGAAAAACTCTCTTTACAACGTCTTCTTCGACTTCTACCACCGGCTGGCCCAGGAACTGTTCGCCCAGCAGGCCACCACCAAGGTGCATGCGGTCAACATCGACGCCGCGATTACTTGCGTATTGATGGGCATCGCCTGGCCGTTGCTGCTGGAGAACAAGATCAGCGTCGATCGCGTGCTCGATCTGCCGTTCCTGACATTCGCCCTGGGACGAGTCGCCGGCGGCGCCAGCGAGTACCTCGACCATCGCGAAAGCGGCACCGCCATGGACATGCGAATTCCCGTGGCCGAGTGCCGCTTCCTCGGACGACCTCAAGATTAGTTGCCGGTTGCTCTACGTCGACGAATTCCCCGGCCCGATCAGAAGATGCACGTGCAAAAGCGCGAGTGCCAAGGCGGCGGAGCACCCCGGAGATGAGATTCGACCCACACCGACAAGAACTCGAACACCGATCCCACCCAGCGGAGGGGTGCTTCGGCCGGTTTCTTGCGGGTATGCCCACCCAAGTATTGACAGGTAAAATCAACGTGGTACAATAGATCCTACCCTCCCTGTTGTGGGGCGGCGTATTTCTTTCACCATGGACCCGACCGACTGAGAAAGCCGAGGCAGCGTCTCTTAGCTGAAACCGACAGGGTGTTCTTGTCGCTGCCTTTCGGGTTGGTCGGGCTCTTCTTTGCGCGTAGCGCGGCCCAATTCTGAAGGCCTCCTTCCCTCTCCCTCCGGGAGAGGGCGGCGAGCGCAGCGAGCCGGGTGAGGGCGAATCGACTACGCAGCGCACCCTCACCCCGGCCCTCTCCCAAAAGGAGAGGGAGGAATTCGTAAACCAGACCCACGAACCCAGATTCATTCACACGAGGAGGAAGACCATGTTTGAGAAGTTCTTGTTTCGATTGTTTGTTGTCGTGGCCGTATCGGCGCTAATGGCGTCTGCGTCGGTGACTCGGGCGGATACTTTCGGCACGGGTGGCAATGTGTTTGAGATCGACTTCGTGCCGATCTCGGGCAGCACGAACCCAACCGACACGACTCCCAGTCGTGGGTACGGGATCGTGAATGATGACTATCGCATGGGCGTGTACGAAATCACGAACGGCCAGTGGGACAAGTTCAAGGCCGAACTGGCCCCCGTTCTGGTCACGGGTGATCCGTCGAGTGCGTATGATGAAAGCGCCACCTTTACGGGCACGGACATTCCGATTAACGAGGTGAGTTGGTACGAAGCGCTACAGTTCATCAACTGGCTGAACACCAGCACGGGCCATCAGGCTGCGTACCAGTTCACAGGCACGCAGGGGACGGGCGACTACGCTTTGGCCACCTGGTCGATCCTTGAGGCCGCCGGGGGCACAAATCTCTATCGCCACAAGGACGCCTTCTACTTCCTGCCGACCGAGGATGAATGGGTCAAGGCGGCCTACTTCAACGGCACGACGTTGCAGGACTACGCGACGAAGGCCGGTGAATCGCTGACTCAGGGCGATGGCACGAGCGGGACGGGCTGGAACTACTACGACGACGGATACGCCACCGATCCCATCGGCCCATGGGATGTCCGCGGCGGTCCTGAAGAACTCAACGGCACGTACGGCATGATGGGCAACGTCTTTGAATGGATTGAGAGTCCGTACAGTGATCCCGACTACGCCATCGGTGCGTCGGTTGTTTTGCGTGGCGGCAGTTGGTACACCTACTTCGACGACCTGTCCGCCTTCGGCCGCGACAACTATCTCCCGTCGAATGAAGACTACGGCGTAGGGTTCCGCGTGGCAAGTGTTCCTGAGCCCGGTAGCATCACCTTGTTGGTATGCGGGCTGGTAGCCGGTTTGATGTGGTGGAGGCGTGGGAAACAGTAGCAGTGTGCAGTAGGCAGCGAGCCGAGTGAGGGCCGATCGACAAGGCAGCGCACCCTCTCCCAAAGGGAGAGGGGGGAATTGGTAAACCAGACCCACGAACCCAGATTCACTCACGCCAGGAGGAAAACCATGTTTGAGAAGTTCTTGTTTCGATCCGTCGCCACGTTGGTAGCCGTGGCGCTGTTGGCCACGGCCAGCCAAGCCGTCACGATCGACTATGTGCCGGTGGGCGACGCGGGCAACGTCAACGACATCCACGGCGACGGTTACGGTGGGGTGGCCAACCCGTACCTGATCGGCACGTATGAGGTGACCAACTCCCAATACGCCCAGTTCCTCAACGCCGTGGCCGATGCTGACCCCAACGGCCTGTACAACGCCGAGATGGGCGGCGGCTGGAACGACATCGGGGGCATCAGCCGCAGCGGCGCCCTCGGTAGCTACGAGTACGCGGTTCGAGAAAACCGTGGTAACCGGCCGGTAAACTACGTTTCCTGGTACGACACGCTCCGGTTTTCCAACTGGTTGCACAACGGACAACCGACCGGCCCGCAAAGCACAAGCACCACGGAGGACGGAGCGTATGACATGTTGCTCGGGTCCAGTGTGGTCCGCAAGCCGGGCGCTAGAGCCTTTCTGCCCAGCGAGGACGAATGGTACAAGGCGGCCTACTACAAGGGCGACGGGGACAATGCGGGATATTGGGATTACCCGACCCAAAGCGACACGGCACCGACTGCTGATGCGCCTCCAGGCGCTGACATGTTCAACGGTTCGGCCAACTACGCCGACAGCGGCTATGTCGACCCGACCTACTACACGACCGAGGTGGGAGCATACGACGCTAAACCTTCCGATAGCGCGTACGGCACCTTCGACCAGGGAGGCAACCTGTATGAGTGGAACGAGGCGGACAGATCCGGTGACGGTTCGTTGCGTGGTTTGCGTGGGGGCAGTTGGGAATACAGTTCCTTCAGTCTGCACGCCTTGTACCGCGGCTACCAGTTCTCCCCGACGCTCGAGTACTACGACATGGGGTTCCGCGTGGCAAGTGTTCCTGAGCCCGGTAGCATCACCTTGTTGATATGTGGGCTGGTAGCCGGTTTGATGTGGTGGAGGCGTGGGAAACAGTAGCAGTGTGCAGTAGGCAGCGAGCCGGGTGAGGGTGGATCGACAAGCCAACGCGCCCTCACCCCGACCCTCTCCCAAAGGGAGAGGGGGAATTGGTAGACCAGACTCACGCACCCAGATTCGCTCACACCAGGAGGAAAAGCAATGTTTGCGAAGTTCTTGTTTCGATTGTTTGTTGTCGTGGCCGTATTGACGGTGATGGCGTCTGCGTCGGTCGCTCGGGCGGATACTTTCGGCACGGGTAGCAATGCGTTTGAGATCGACTTCGTGCCGATCTCGGGCAGCACGAACCCAGCCGACACGGCTCCCAGTGGTGGGTACGGGAGCGTGGCCTATGACTATCGCATGGGCATGCACGAAATCACGAACGACCAGTGGGACAAGTTCAAGGCCGAATTGGCCCCCATCCTGGTCACGGGTGATCCGTTGAGTGCCTACAATGATGACTCCCTGTTTACGGGCACAGACGTTCCGACCGACAGCGTGAGTTGGTACGAGGCGGCGCAGTTCGTCAACTGGCTGAACACGAGTACGGGCCATCAGGCCGCCTACAACTTCACCGGCAAACAGGGGACGGGCGACTATACTTTTACCATCTGGTCGGCCCTCGAGGCCGCCGGGGGCACGAACCGCTATCGCCACAAGGACGCCTTCTACTTCCTGCCCACCGAGGGTGAATGGGTCAAGGCGGCCTTCTTCAACGGCACGACGTTACAGAACCACGCGACGAAGGCTGGTGAATCGCTGACTCAGGGCGATGGCACGAGTGGGACGGGTTGGAACTATTACGGCTATGACGAAACATTCGCCACTGACCCGTTTGGCCCGTGGAACGTCGGCAGCGGCAGTGAAGAACTCAATGGCACGTACGACATGATGGGCAACATCTGGGAGTGGCTGGAGAGTCCGTACAGCGATCCCACCTACGGTGCCGTTTCGACGCGTGGTTTGCGTGGCGGCAATTGGGACTACTACCCCTACAGCCTGGAAGTCTCCGAGCGCAGCGGCAGCTCCCCGTCGATCGAGGGCGTCCTCGTAGGGTTCCGCGTGGCAAGTGTTCCTGAGCCCGGTAGCATCACCTTGTTGATATGTGGGCTGGTAGCCGGTTTGATTTGGTGGAGACGTAGGAAGTAGTCGGCAGTGAGCCGGGTGAGGGCGGATCGACTACGAGCAATGGTAGGCCTCTTGTATGCCAGCGACCACGTTCGACATTCTGGGTTTCGGGGCTGTGGCGGTCGACGACCTGCTGTACGTGGACGAATTCCCCCGGCCCGATCAGAAGATGCACGTGCAAAAGCGCGAGCGTCAAGGCGGCGGAAACACGGGCACGGCCCTGGTGGCCGCGGCCCGGCTGGGGGCCCGGTGTGCTTACGTGGGCCGCTTGGGTGACGATGAGCTTTCTCGATTCACGATCGAGAACTTCCGTCGTGAGGGAATCGATACGCAGCACGTGGCCCGATGTCCGGACGGCCGACCGTTCCACTCGACGATCATCGTCGACCAGAAGCAACACACGCGAACCATTCTGGCCAGTCTGGACGGCGTCGCCGGGGCCGATCCTTCGCTGCCCGACGCTCAGTTGATCCGTGAGGCCCGGGTGTTGCTGGTCGATCATCACGGGGTCGACGGAACGCTTCGCGCGGTCCGCCTTGCCCGAGAAACGAAGGTCGCCGTGGTGGCCGACTTCGAGCGTGACCCGGGCGGACCGTTCACCGAACTGCTGGCCCTAGTCGATCATCTGATCCTCTCCGAACAGTTCGCCGCGGAACTTACCGGCGAAAAGGATCCGGCGATTGCGGCACAACGACTGTGGGCCGAGGACCGTTCGGCCGTCGTGGTCACCTGCGGCGCGTCGGGATGCTGGTATCTTGGAAACGGCTCGAACGCCGTCCACTGCGCGGCCTTTTCCGTTCCGGTGATCGACACGACCGGCTGTGGCGACGTGTTTCATGGCGCCTATGCCGCGGCCCTGGCCAAGGGGGCCGACCTGCCGGGCCGGATCGCCATCGCTTCGGCCACGGCCGCACTAAAAGCCACCCAACCCGGCGGCCAAGCCGGTTGCCCCACGCGGTCCCAGGTCGACCGCTTTCTGCAAGATCTGTAGGGTGGGTTTCACCCACCGAATCTCCACAGCGCTCTCGGCACAACCATCGGTGGGCAAAGCCCACCCTACGTTTTTTGGCTCATACAAGGGTGGTTTTGGCTGGTTGGCGGTGACGTTCTGTTGCGGTATACTGTGATCAACCTAGAACTCGAACTTGGAGAGAACCATTGGCCACATTTGACAAAGTCACCGGGAATCCCGAGAAAAACTCCGCACCCGAGCGAGGCAGTACCCTGTATCTGACGGGCGTTTGTACGGTGGCGGCGATGGGAGGCGTGTTGTTCGGTTTCGATACGGCCGTGATCTCCGGGGCCAGAAAGCTGCTGGTGACGCAGTTTTCACTCGACCCGTGGATGGAGGGCTGGGTTGTCAGCTCGGTCCTGCTGGGTTGCATCTGCGGGGCCATGGCGGCCGGAACGCTCAGCGACCGATTCGGCCGCAAAAAGATGCTGCTGTTGTCTGCCGGTCTATTTCTGATCTCGGCACTCGGGTCGGCCATCCCGCAAACGCCCGCCGTGCTAATCGTGGTACGGCTGGTCGGTGGACTGGGCGTGGGGGTCGCGTCAATGCTGGCGCCGTTGTACATTTCCGAACTCTCACCGCCCCATTTGCGAGGTCGCATGGTGGCCCTGTATCAGTTCGCCATCACGCTGGGCGTGCTGGCGGCCTATCTCTCCAATGCGTATGTTCTTCATGTGGCCAAGAACTTTAGCGCATGGTTCGGCCAGGCCACGTTGCGTTGGATCTTCGTCGACGAGTTTTGGCGTGGCATGTTTCTCGCGGAAGCGTTGCCGGCGGTTCTGTTCTTACTCCTGCTGCTGTTGGTGCCCGAGAGTCCCCGCTGGCTGACCAAGCAGCATCGCGGAAACGAAGCCATGGCCATCCTCGCCCGGGTGGTCGGGCGCGAAACGGCCGCGCTGGAGATGGACGAAATCCAAGACACCATCGCCCACGAAAGCGGTTCCGTGTGGCAACTGTTTCAGCCGGGAATGCGGATCGCCTTGCTGATCGGCGTCATGCTGCCGATCTTTGCGCAACTCAGCGGGATCAATGTGATCATCTACTACGGCGAGCAGATTTTCAACGAGGCCAATTGGCAACTCAGTGATGCTTTGGGCGGGTTGGTGGTCATTGGGGCCGTCAACGCGGCGTTCACGCTGCTGACACTTTGGAAGATCGACAGCATCGGCCGCAAGCCCATCATGCAGATCGGCACCTTCGGCGCGGTCGTTTCGCTGGCGACGATCGGAACGCTCTTCTACTTCAAGGTGCAGGCGGGGCCCTGGCTGTTGGGAGCGATCTTGTGCTACATCGCCTCGTTCGCGATCAGCTTCGGCCCGATCCCCTGGGTCATCATCTCCGAGATCTTCCCCACGCGAATCCGAGGCCGGGCCATGTCGTTCGGCGTCTTTGCCATCTGGGCCACCTGTCTCCTGGTTGCCCTAACGTTCCCCTGGATGAATGAGAACCTTGGCCCCGCAACCTGCTTCTGGCTCTACGCCTCGCTCTGTGCTCCGTCCTTGCTCTTCGTCTGGCTCGTCGTTCCCGAGACGAAGGGCAGGACGCTCGAAGAGATCGAAAAGTCCTGGACCCGCTGACGGGCCACGCAAACATGAGACAATCACCGTGTGCCACTGCTTCGCAGAAGCAGTGCCGTTAGTATTCTCGGGCACGGCACTGCTTCTGCGAAGCAGTGGCACACGCACGTGCGATGGGAGTTGCGACGATGATGACCCGTAAAGAACGCTTTCTTACTGCCGTGCGTGGCGAGCAGCCGGACCGGGTGCCGATGTTCGACTTCTTGTTCCAACAGCCGAT
>SDBV01005288.1_pt1 | contig 18265 bp, 19 predicted proteins | sample 2277081 | NCBI WGS metagenome assembly SDBV01 (sample SAMN10402039, study PRJNA504765) | marine sediment metagenome | isolation source: marine sediment core GS10_PC15, 223 cmbsf | place: Arctic Ocean: Southern Knipovich Ridge | collected 2010 | reverse complement strand
ATAGCTGCGAGGATACCCAGAATGACCATCACAATCAGAATCTCTACCAAAGTAAAACCTGATCTTTTAGAGTTCATGATAACCTCTCCCAATTAAGGATTAACATTTTTTAAGCTATTGTCTCGAAAACAAAACCACCTGTTCAAGGGTCGTCTGCGCTAATGTCGAGTCACATGGGGATCAGTCCCTGACCAAGGCATTACCCTTTGGGCCTCTTTACTTGTGACTTCAATAGCATTAGACTTCATACACACACACACTCAAACAAGCGACCTGTTTACGAAACAAATCACTTTAACCATAGAAAATATAAGAAATAAAAAGGGATATGCCAAACCGCAAAAATATAAAAAAACGGCTTTTTTTATGCTGAAATCGCAGGTTTTGGACGAATTAGCGACCGATAAAAAAGGGCATAAAAGGCGTGATGCTAAGATTAACTTGCGCGTAAAAAACGCTTTGCAATTATTGATCTATAAGCCAAGATAACTTGGCAGATTTTTGAAAATAAACTTCCGTTGTGTTTCCGATACGTGCGAAAGCTCTATGGTTATCGTATCAAGGTCTTTTAGCGCAGGCAAGACTTTGTCCGCCCATTCGATAAGCACCACCGAATTCCGATAACACAGGTCATCGAAACCAAGCGCCTCAAACTCTGCAATGCTGTCTAACCGATAAGCATCCAGATGAAATATATCGAGCCTCGCCTCCGGGCCGGAATATTCGTTTACAATAACGAATGTCGGGCTGTTAACGTGTTCCATATCCGGAGCACCCGCACCTGCGGCGATGCCCTTTATAAGATGGGTCTTGCCTGAACCTAAGTTGCCGATAAGACCGAACACCTCACCGCCCTTTAGTAACGCGCCGATCTTTTTGCCAAGCTCTATCGTCTGCTCGGTCGACTCGGAGATGATCTCAAAACTGTTCTCACTCATAAATGGTCAAACCCCTTAGGTATCAATTCCTGCGCACCGGCATCGGGCATGTTTATCGTCATTTTCTGCGAATCGTCAATAGTACCTATCTTCGTTATTTCCAGCGGCAAACTCCACGCCTCTGCCAGCTTTCGATACTGATCCTCTGCCAGCGTAAACAACAGCTCAAAATCCTCACCATCGTTCAGCGCCGCATCCAACGGGTCGTCCGATTCTTTTGCAGCATCCGAAACTGGTATCGCCGCCGCGTCCACCCGCGCTCCAACACCGCTCTGATCGCATATACGTTTCAGGTCCGTGCTAAGCCCGTCGGTAATATCCATCATAGAGTTGACTTTCACTGTAGTCGCGATCTTTATCGCCTCATGCACGCGCGGATTAAACTCAAGATGTTTGCCCTTTAGTGACCCGCCAAGCGTCCCGGTAACGCATATACGGTCCCCCGCTTTGGCGCCGCTACGTCTTACAGGTTCGCACGCCGCAGGTTTACTAAGCATCGCAACATTTATCGCAAGCGGCTTATCGCTCCGCCAGGAAGTAATATCACCGCCAACTAAGTGGCACCCAAACATATCCGCCGCACGGGTGATCCCTGCGTGAAGTTTCTTAAGCTCGTCAGCCCCAAAACCCTCAGGCAACGCAACAGAAACAACCGCTGCCAATGGTATCGTCGCCATCGCCGCACAATCGCTGCAACTGGCAGCGACTGCTTTGTACCCTGCCTGTTGAAGCGATGCGGATTTTAAGTCGAAATGCACTCCGTCCAGCAGCATATCGGTTGTGATCAAAACAGATGCATCGTCGGATAGCCTAAGCTGCGCCATGTCATCGCCGATCCCAATCGGACACAGCCCCTCAGGAGCTTTGACTCTAGCGGCCAGCCACGCCGTTATTTTATCTTCGCCCGCGCTCATTGTTCCTTCAACTGATTCTTCCAGTATTGAACCTGTTTTTCAACCTGCGCCGGCGATCCAGACCCTTCGGTCAGATATTGATTCGTAACCCCCGCAGGCGAAAGCGTATCGTAAACATCCGCTTCGATCTTTTCGCAGTCCTGCTTGAACCTGTCTATCGTAAGATCGCTCAGCTTGCAGTTGTTATCTTCGCAGTGCGCAACCAGTGTACCTACGATCCCGTGTGCCTGCCTAAACGGCACGCCTTTCTTAACCAGGTACTCAGCAAGCGCCGTCGCTTCAAGGAAGCCTTTGTCCAGCCCCGCTGCGATCTGCTTTGCATTGAACTTAGTGTTGTTAACGATAGCCGCACTCATCTCCAGCGACGCACCGACCGTATCAGCGGCGTTAAAGATGTGTATCTTATCTTCCTGCAGGTCCCGGTTATACGTTGACGGCTGAGCCTTCAATATCGTCAGCATCGCCACCAGCGATCCGTACACGCTGCCGGTTTTGCCCCGGATAAGCTCTAGCATATCGGGGTTCCGCTTTTGCGGCATCATGCTCGAAGACGTGCAGTACTTATCATCGGTCCTAATAAACGAAAACTCGCTCGCCCAGTAGATGATCCAGTCCTCTGCCAGCTTTGACAAATGCGCCGCGATAAGCGAACAAACGAATATAAATTCCGCACAAAAATCCCGGTCGCTAACCGCATCGATGCTGTTCCACGTAATCCCCGCAAAACCAAGCTGCTTAGCGGTGTTCTTTCTATCCAGCGGAAGCGTTGATCCTGCCACCGCCCCAGATCCTAACGGCGAAACGTTCAATAGCTCCGAGCAATTCTTCAGCCGTGTGTTGTCCCTTGCAAGCTGCTCTACGAAACTAAGCAGATACGCGCCGATGCTCACAGGCTGAGCCCGCTGCAAGTGTGTATACGCAGGCATCGGATCCTCAATGTATTTCGCAGCAAGTTTCACGAACGCCTTTTGCAGCAGCGTAACCTTTGTCTGCAATACCTCAATCTCGTCCCGCATCCACAGCCGCATATCCGTCGACACCTGATCGTTCCTGCTCCTGCCGGTATGCAGCTTCTTGCCAACATCGCCTGTTCTTTCGATAAGCGCATTTTCAACCGCCATGTGTATATCTTCATGCACCAGGTCAAACTTGAATTTGCCCGCTGCTATTTTATCGGATATCTCCAGCAAAGCCTTCTTGATCTCCGCAGCTTCTGCCTTGGCAATTATCTTCTGGTCGGCCAGCATCTGCGCATGCGCTATCGAACCGGCGATATCATACCGATACAGCCGCGTGTCATAAGAAAGCGATTCCACAAAATTGATCGCAAGATCGTCCGTTTCGCCCGAAAGCCGCTTTTCCCAACTTTTTCCTGATTTAGCCATTCCAAGCTCCATAAATGAACAATGTATAAAGCAATGTAAAGAAACACGCCGGCTATGTCAAGCACCTAAATTGCTATCCTTTTTTTTGCTTCGCTGCTTTTCGTTCTTCTTTCGGTCTGTGTTTCCAGCGACGGTGCAGCCACCAATACTGGCTCGGGTCCTTACGCACAAAATCCTCGATAGCCTTTGTGTACTCAGCCGTGATCCACTCCAATGGCCTGTCCCTTTCCAACCATTCCTCCGGCATAATAAGCCGTTGTATCTCGATCTCAAAAAAGAACCTGTTCTCAACCCGCCGACAGCATGCAACCGAGATCGGCATATTATACTGCATCGCAAGCAAACCGATGCTCTTATACGTGCTCGCCTTTCGCCCAAAGAAGTCAACAAAGACGCCCTTGCGCCCGGCGTCCTGATCGGCGATAAAACCGATGTTGGCTCCCCCTTCGATCATCTGCTGCATATGTTCGGACGCTCCTTTTTTATCGATGATCTTTTGCCCCGCCTTTTCACGGATGCTGTAAAGATATTTGCTGATAAACCGGTTATCCAAAGGCCGAGCAATGCTGTATGTCTTAAAACCATACAGCCCCATCAGGTATCCCATGATCTCGAAGTTGCCATAGTGTCCCGTCACCATAAGCACCGGCTGACCGCCCTGGATAAGCCACTTGGTCCGCTCAAGATTGATGTATGTCGAGTATTGCTTCCAGTTATCGCGTTTGACCAGCCGAGGCGTAAAAAGCATATCGACCGTCAGCATCACTATGTGTTGAAAGCTCCGCCTCCCCGTCTGCTCGATCCACTCGTCATCCTTTTCCGGATAGCTTGCCTTAAGATGGTCAATCGTCCGCTGTTTGCCGCGCTTGTAATGCTTCCACATCCGGTCCCCGAGAAAATTCGCAAACCACAGGACACTTTCAACCTTAAACCGATAAAGGATCAGCAATCCAATGCGCAGCAAAACGTACAAAAGGTAATCGACAACAACATTACCCTTTTTCTTCTTTCTCTTTTTTGGCTTGACCGCTAACATAATACGGGCATTATCGAATATAATCACTATTTGTCAATACCTGTAATAATACACCCTTAATGCTTGACAGCAAAACTATTCCCCATATAATTGATTGTTACTATTATTTGAAAGGTGTTTTATGGACTTTGAACACGATCAAGAGCAAGAATCGCTGTATGTCCCCGCCAATGACGCACCTCGTGCTTTTGATGTACCCACGCAAAAACCGAAAAAGAAGGGTTCTTTTTGGAAAATATTCTTTATCATAGCTTTCCTGCTTTCGGTCCTTGCAAACTTCTTTCTGTTCGTGCTCCTGATCGCCGCCTCTATGTTCGTTTCCGTAGGCCAGACAAACTCCTTCGTTGAAAACGTCATACGAAGCGGATCGTCATCGAAAAAGATCGCCGTCATAAGATTGGAAGGCATCATTGACGGCAAACTCAGCGATCTGATAAAAGAGCAACTCAATATCGCCGCCAAAGACGATTCAGTAAAAGCCGTCATACTAAGGGTCATAAGCCCCGGCGGAGGAGTAGCAGCGTCAGACAGAATTCATCACCAGATAACCAAATTCAGAAACGACACAAACAAACCCGTCGTTTCATTCATGCAGACCATCGCCGCGTCCGGCGGATATTACGCCTACGTCGCTTGTGACAAGATCATCAGCGAACCGACAACGATAACAGGTTCCATCGGCGTCATGGCAAACCACATGGTGCTAAAGCAACTCCTCGAAGAAAAACTCGGCATCACACCCGTCGTCATTAAGTCCGGCGAGAAAAAAGACTGGCCAAGCATGTTCTCAGAAACTACCGAAGAGCAAAAAGAATACTTGCAGCAAAAACTCGTAACACCCGCTTACGACCGCTTCGTCGCGCTCGTTGCAGACGGCAGAAAAGACCTGTCCCTGCAGGAGGTCATCGCCCTTGCAGACGGAAGTATCTACGGCGCACCCGAAGCATATAATAACAAGCTCATTGACGAGCTGGGCTTTATGGAAGACGCCATAGCCATGACCGAAAAACTAGCACATATCGAAAATGCAAAGGTCTTTGAATACACCCAGCCGTTTACCCTATCGTCAGTCCTCGGCGCCCAGCAATCGAAAACCATATTTAACTTCGACCGAAAGATGATCGAAAAACTCGCAACACCCCAGTTGATGTATCTTTGGGATGGAAAATAGACAAAAAAACCCGGCCGACAGTTGATATCGACACGGGCTTTTTAAATAAGAAGAGAGCTATTTATATAACCGTATTACATCTTTACGGTCTTTTGTATCTCGCCATCCAGGCTTATTGTAACATCGTCAAAGCTGAGATCGCTTCCGCTTTTGGCGATCGCCTCTTTCGCAATATGCGTCAGCCCAAAACAGCACGGCACTTCCATATGTATAACGCTCAGGCTGTTAAGATCATTCTGCTGTATTATCGCCGCCAGCTTATCGACATACGCTCCGCCATCGTCAAGTTTCGGACATCCCACAGCGATCGCCTTGCCCTTTAGTATCTTGTCATGAAAATCGCCCATCGCAAAAGGAACACAATCAGCAACCAAAAGCAGGTCCGCATTCTTAAAATACGGTGCCTGCGGAGAAACAAGCCCCATCTGCACCGGCCATTGAGTAAGTTGCGAAGGCACCGGAACACTTTCAGAGCTGCCCGTTTGAGGTTTGTTCATCTGCCTCGCCATCGACCCCGGACATACGAACCCCCCGGGCTTTTGCGGTTTCTCTTTTGCAAGATGCTCTTCGGTTGCCTTCTCGTCAAACTCGTCCGCCTCACGCTGCTCGATGGTAATCGCGTCCATAGGACAGGTCCCAAGACACGCCCCAAGCCCGTCGCAGTATATCTCGCTGACAAGCTTTGCCTTACCGTCGATGATCTCGATCGCTCCCTCGGCACAAGCGGTTACGCAATCACCACACCCGTTGCATTTTTCTTCATCGATCTTAACTATATTTCGAACTGACATAATCGTCCTTTTGTAATTAATTTTTCAGCATATCGGCAAGGTCTGTATCAACATCGCCGATCGGTTTGATCTTAAACTTTTCAACAAGAACATTCAAAACGTTCGGGCTGATAAACGCAGGAAGCGATGGCCCAAGCCGTATGTTCTCAACGCCCAGATAAAGCAGCGTAAGCAGTATCGCAACCGCCTTCTGCTCGTACCACGAAACAACCAGCGACAACGGCAGATCGTTTACCCCGCAATCGAATGCTTTTGCAAGTGCAAGTGCGACCTGGATCACCGAGAAGCAGTCATTGCACTGCCCCATATCGATCAAACGCGGTATGCCGTCGATGTCACCGTATTCGTGAGCATTGATCCGATACTTCCCGCACGCAGCCGTCAGGATAACGCAATCGTCCGGCACCTTCTCTGCTAGCTCCGTAAAGTAGTTACGCCCCGGCTTAGCTCCGTCACATCCGCCGATAAAGAAGAAGTGTTTGATCTTCCCTGCCTTAACAGCGGCGACAATTTTATCAGCCAGCCCAAGCACCGCCGTGTAATGGAAACCCGTCGTATGCGTCCCTGCCTGATTATCTGTAAGTGGCGCCGACGCAAGAGCCTTCTCGATAACTGCCGAAAAATCTCTACCATCTAAGTGCGTCACACCCTCGGCACCGGCGATACCGCAAGTAAACAGCCGATCCTTATAAGAATCCTTAGGCAGCATAATACAGTTTGTCGTCACAAGTATCGCCCCGCTAAACGCATCGAATTCGGTCTTCTGGTTCTGCCAGGCCGAACCGTAGTTGCCGATAAGGTGCTTATATTTCCTAAGCTCAGGATACCCGTGAGCGGGCAGCATCTCGCCATGCGTGTAAACATTGATACCCTTGCCCTCGGTCTGCTTCAGCAGTTCTTCAAGATCAAGCAGATCATGACCGGTAATAAGTATCCCGGGCCCTGCTACGGTTCCTGATTTCACTTCCGCAGGCGTCGGGCTGCCAAACCTTTCAACATGAGCGTTGTTCAGCATCTCCATAACCTTAAAGTTCATCTCGCCCGCTTTAAGCACCAAACCAAGAAAACGGTTAAGATCGAAATCAACATTCGTCAGCGTCGCAAACATCGCCTCATGCATAAACGCATCGACAGCTTCGTCTTTGGCTCCAAGTTCTCTTGCGTGATACGCATACGCCCCGATCCCCTTAAGACCAAACAAAAGAATATCCTGCAGCGACTGAATATCTTCATTCTTACCGCAAACACCTACCTTTGTACATCCCGTCCCGCCTGCTGTTTGTTCACATTGATAACAAAACATTTCTACCCTTTCGATTTATGGTTTAATTTATTGTCATAATTAATTTACCCTTAGGCTTTGGCCGTTGGGTTGCTTACTATAACCCCGCATTGAGGGCATTTAACTTTTTTATCCTCTGCAAAAAATTCGATCACATGACCGCACGCCGGACATTTTACTTCATGAACATCTAATTCGTTTATATCTCTATGCTCTTCCCTGGGACATTTCCCCATGTTTTTCCCCTTTCGCAGCTAGGCCCTTATCATGACCAGTACCATTTTAAATTTTTCCTCGGCGTTTACAGAATGCGGCACGCCCCCCGGCATAATGATTAACTCGCCGCTGACAACTTTGACATCCTTGCCGTCTATCGTAAGCACAGCCGTCCCGTCGATGACTTGCACAAGCGCATCGTAAGGCGATGTATGTTCGCTAAGCGATTGCCCTTTATCGAATGCAAAAAGCGTCACCGTCCCCACCGCCTTATTGATGATGGTTTTGCTGACGACAGAATCCTCGGAATATTCGACCAGCGAACTAAGGTCCTTAGGATTTGAAACACAAGCTTGTAATATACTCTCAGCCATTCTTTCCTCTTCTTCTTGTTATTGTTCCTTACGATTTTGACACCTGTTACACTTAGCCAACAAATGAATCAAGTAGTTATCTGCCTTAAGGCAGCCCCTTTTTCTTGGAATGGCTTTCCAGGAACTCATCCAATGTAACCCCTGCCAAAAACTTTTCCATATAATTCTGTAATTCCTGCATTTTTTTGCTCGCCGCGCATTTCGGCCTCCGCTGGCAACCCTTGGTCCCCAGAATACAACTGTTAACACAAGGCCTGCCCTGCATCGCAGATAAGACTTCCAGCAAACTTATCTGAGATGGAGCTTTCGCCAGAGAATACCCGCCCTTAGGGCCCATCGTGCTTTTTACAAGTTTCGCACCCTGCAATTGCTGAAGTATCTTGCACGCAAACTGATAAGATATATCCCCCTGCTCGGACAAAACTCGCACCGAAACTGCCTGCTTTTCATACTTACCGGCAAGATATATCAGTGCACGTAAAGCATAATCCGTATTTTGCTTAACTATGTTCATTCTCCATCGCCTTTCTATATAGGAGCATTCTAGTCTTACTGTTCGTCTAAATCAACTAAAAAGTTCAAAAAAATTGAAAAAAATTGAAAAAAGCTGTTTTTAGACCAATTTGTCGTTGTTTCCCCCCTATTGTTCCTTACGATTTTGAAACATCGGTTACACTTAGTCAACTAAAGGATCGCGATCTTCTCTGCCTAAAGACAGTTTAGCGGCTTTTACTTCTTTGATCCAGCAGTACAAAACCGGCACAACAAGCATTGTGAGCACTTCGATGAGCATCCCGCCAAACGACGGTATCGCCATCGGAACCATAATATCCGAACCCCGGCCCGTCGAAGTCAACACCGGAATTAGTGCCAGGATCGTCGTCGCCGTCGTCATAAGGCAAGGCCGAATTCGCCTGCTCCCCGCCTTGATAACCGCTGCTTTGATCTCCGCGGAAGTGCTGAACTCACTGCCGCTGAAAATTTGTTTTAGATATGTACACATCACAACCCCGTCATCGGTCGCTATACCAAACAGCGCAAGGAACCCAACCCATATCGCCACGCTCATATTGATCGGATGCACCTGGAAAAGTTCTCGCAGGTTCACACCTAACACGGAAAAGTTAAGGAACCAGTCCTGACCATAGAACCAGATCATGATAAACCCGCCGCCCCAGGCAACAAGCACACCCGAAAATACCAAAAATGCACATGAAATTTCCTTAAACTGCATGTACAGTATCAGGAAAATAATAACCAGCGCAAGCGGTACCACGATCATAAGCGTGCTTTGCGCACGGATCTGGTTTTCATAGTTCCCGGCAAACGTAAAGCTGACACCGGCAGGTAAAACAAATTCGCCGCTGGCGATCTTGCTGTTGAGATATTCTTGGCACTCTTCGACAACATCAACCTCTGCGTGACCGGTTTCTTTATCAAAAAGAACATACCCAACAAGCGATGTGTCCTCGCTTTTGATAACACCCGGACCGCTGATGTATTTGATCTCAGAAAGCTGCATAAGCGGAATCTGGGCACCGCTGGTGGATGGAACAAGGATTGATTCTAATTCTTCTATCTGGTCGCGCAGTTCACGCATATAGCGAACACGGACAGGGTATCTCTCCCTCCCCTCGACGGTTGTCGTTATCCGCTTGCCGCCGACTGCAACCTCAATAACATTCTGAACATTTTGGATACTGACGCCATAGCGTGCAATTGCCTTTCGGTCTATGTCGATCTCAAGATACGGCTTCCCGATGATACGATCCGCAAACACCGCAGATGTCTTAACCGACGGAATTTCCTTTAAATACTTTTCGATCTCAAGCCCCACACCCTCGATAGTCGCTAAGTCAGGCCCTTTGACTTTAACGCCCATCGGCGCCCGCATACCGCTTTGCAGCATTACCAGACGTGCCGCGATTGGCTGAAGTTTTGGAGCCGACGTCGTCCCCGGGATCTGACCGGCAGCAATGATCTCCTCCCATATATCGTCCGGCGTTTTTATATGCTCACGCCACTGACGGTAAACCTTTCCGCCTTTATCATCTATCAGTTTGCCATTGGCATCTCGGACAAAGTCTTTTTGCTTCTTATCGTACTTAAATCGCAGCCGATGTCCGTCCTTATCGACCACGTATTCCGATTTATAATTGATAACCGTCTCGATCATAGAAACCGGCGCAGGATCAAGCGGTGTCTCTGCCCGTCCGATCTTACCGACAACAGACTCGACCTCCGGAATAGATTGAAACGCAGCGTCCTGCTTTTGAAGTATGTCAAGTGCTTCACTGATCGATGCATGCGGCATCGTTGTAGGCATATAAAGGAACGATCCTTCGTCAAGAGCCGGCATAAACTCTTTGCCAAGCCCCGACCAGATAAAACATCCGGCAACCAGAACGCAAACAGGCATCGCAAGGAATTTTAATTTATTATCAAGACACCACGAAAGTATCACGGCATATTTCTTCTGGAAAAACTTAAAGAATGCAAGCAAACCCCCGATCAGCAGTGCGACAAAGATAATGTTAACTATCATTCCCTTTTCGACACCCATCGGCAGCCAGTAACTTGTAAGCAGCAGGCCTATAAAGACAATTGCAAAAATATTAGCGACCTTTGCCGATCCCTCTTGCTGGCCGTCTTGCGAAATATCTTTTTTAAGATGGTACAAACCAAACACAACAATAACCGCCGCGATCCAGAAGTTAAACACAAAACCCGCCCAAACACCAACGGCAACCAGCACAGCGTGCATTACGATACGCCACGTCCGCCTGATATGTCCCTTAAGCGTAAATATAATGTGAGCAGCCGCAGGTATCACCGTTAGTGCAATGATAACCGAAGCAATAATAGCGAACGTCTTAGTAAACGCCAACGGCCGAAAAAGCTTCCCCTCAGCAGCAGTCATCGTAAACACCGGCAAAAATCCAACAACCGTCGTAGCAACCGCCGTAAGTATCGCGCTGCCAACCTCGCTCGACGCTCGGTATATCACTTCCAGTTTATTATCGTCCTCACTGGATTCGTTAAGGTGTTTTAGGATGTTCTCGCAAATAACGATACCCATATCCACCATCGTTCCGATCGCGATAGCAATACCCGATAGCGCAACGATGTTAGCATCGATCTTGAAAATACGCATTGCGATAAAGCACATCAGCACCGCGATCGGCAGCAACCCGCTTATCAAGATCGAACTCCGCAAATGCATCACCAACGCAATAACAACTATAATCGTAACAAGTATTTCCTCGATAAGCGCCGTCTCAAGCGTTCCCAGCGTTTCGTAGATAAGCCCCGTCCGATCATAAAAAGGAATTATCGTTAGTTGAGACTCCGTTCCGTCGGAAAGCGTTTTTCGCGGAAGCCCCACGGATATCTCATCGATCTTCGCCTTAACATTTTTGATCGCCTGAAGCGGATTGTATCCGTAACGAACGACCACCACGCCCCCCACCGCTTCTGCACCGGATTTATCAAGTGCCCCTCGTCTTAGCGCCGGGCCAAACGAAACCTTCGCAATATCTTTTACATATATCGGAACATTCTCGCGCGCTTTGATAACAGTGTTTTCGATGTCGCCAATGTTTTTGATGAAACCAAGCCCGCGTATGATGTACTCGGCATTGTTGATCTCGATCATTCGCGCGCCAACATCGATGTTCGACATCTTAACCGCATTGAACACTTCGCCAAGCTTCACACCGTGCGAGATCATCGCATCCGGATCGACATCGATCTGGTATTCCTTTACATAACCGCCAACCGAAGCAACCTCGCTAACACCTTCCGCACTCGAAAGTGCATACCGAATTATCCAGTCCTGAGCCGAACGTATTTCATCAAGGTCCCACCCACCCGTCGGATTACCATCGGCATCTCGCCCTTCGATAGTGTACCAGAAAACCTGCCCAAGCGCCGTAGCATCCGGGCCAAGTGCAGGCCGAACATCCGTAGGCACCGTACCTGCCGGCAGGGAATTAAGTTTCTCCAGAACACGGCTTCGCGACCAATAGAATTCGGCGTCCTCGTCAAAGATAATATAGATACTCGAAAAACCGAACGACGAATAGCTTCGGATCGTTTTTACTTTCGGTATCCCCAGCAATGAAACCGTAAGCGGATACCCGATCTGATCTTCAACATCCTGAGGACTCCTGCCGGGCCAGGTCGTAAACACGATCTGCTGGTTCTCGCCATAATCAGGTATCGCGTCAACCGGAACCGGACTTCTTTGCAGATTACCAATTTGCCAGTCGAACGGCGCAACAAAAATACCCCAGCATATAACCGAGACCAAAAGGATCCCGACAATAAGCTTGTTCTCAAGACAGGTCCGTATCAGCCTGTCAAGCATTGATGGGTTTGAATTGTCCAGACTGTCCATAGTCATTTACCTATCCAACGTCATTAAGTGCCATCCTTTTCCGAAGGAAAGGAATGGTAATAAATCAGCATCGCCGAAAGCGATACCTAGAACTAAATACTATTCGCTATTAAACTGCGGCAGATTCTTTGAATATTTCTCAGGGTTAGCCCTAAATCGACTCACACACCCCTTACAGCAAAAATACACCTTTTTGCCCTTATACATCAGATTGATCGTAGGGTCTATTCTAGTATTAGGCATAACAGGACACATCGTTTGCCTGCCAAAAGATTCGCCTGAAGTCTTTATCTGCGAACCATTCTGACAACCTGCCAAAAAGACCATCGACCCGAACAGAATAAGCGTCCATACCGCTGCGATCTTAAAGTTTATGAATCCTTTCATTTTTATCTCCCATATTGAAATCCGGTCTTAGCCTATTTAAACTGCGGCAGCTTGCTCAAATATTTTTCCGGATTTTCATTAAATGTTTTATCACAACCGGCGCAGCAAAAGTAAACCTTCTTGCCTTTGTATTCGGTAAAGACTTTTTTGTTGATCTTACCGCCCATTACCGGACAAGTCGTTTGCTCAGTAACCGCTGCAACAGCGGCGTCAGCAGGTTTTTCCGCATTATCCATATCGCCCATAGCATGATCATGACCCGAATGATCCTCGGTAACCGGCTCATCCTTCTTGCATCCGACAAAAACAATAAAAGACACTAACCACGCAACGAACAATAACTTTACGATTTTTTCCATTTCAAATCCTTTCTTTAAAAAAGCCCAGCCGCCAGTTTACGCCTTAGGTGGCTGGTTCCTCGACTATATATTATTCACTAAATGCTATTCACTCCCCAAACTGCGGCAGCTTATCCATGTATTTATCCGGATCTTTTAAAAACGTTTCTTCGCAACCCGGACAACAGAAATAAACCTTCTTGCCTTTATATTCCACAAATATGTCTTTATTGATCGCCCCGCCCATAACCGGGCAAACCGTCTGCTCGCCTGGCTTATCCATCGTATGTTCATGATCAGCCGGCATGTTCATCATGCTTGGTTTCGCCTGTATCTGCATCGCAGAATCTATCTTAAAGTTACCCCTGGTAACTACGACCTCGCCCTCAGCAAGCCCGGACTCTACAAGGTAGTGATCGCCCGCACGCGGGCCAAGCGTAACCTCTCGTCCTTCGTAAGTCGGCTGTTCCATACCCGGCAGTTGAACATAAACTACCGCACGTTTTCCCGTGATCAAAGGTGCCGACGCAGGAATAACCAAAGGTGCCTTTTCGTTTGCCGTGCTAACATATCCAAGCGATTCCGTCGTCACAAGCGCCATCTGGCAGATCGAACATTCGCCCGGACCGTCTCCAACTATCTCGGTATGCATCGGGCATATCCATTTCCCTACAAGATCGGCATCTATTGCTTTGCCGCCGCTCGCCAGAACAGGGCTAAGTATTGCCCTAACGAACATTTCAGGTTTCAACTTGCCGTCCGGATTTTCGATGTTAACGCGAAGTTTAAACGTACGCGTCTTTTCGTTCAGCATCGGATCGATAAAACTTAGCCTGCCCCCGAATGTCTGTCCCGGATAAGCGTCTGTCGTAAACTCAACCTTCTGACCGTAGCGAACCCACATCATATCCGATTCGTAAGCGTCAAGCTCAACCCACAGATGCGACAAGTCGGCGATAGTGTATATCTGCGTCCCCGTCTTTACATACATCCCTTCCGTGGCGTTTTTATGAATAACGATACCGCCGATAGGAGCATTGATCGTCAGGTTCTGCACGGGCTTTTCGCTTTGCTCGATCTTTTTTATCTGATCGGCGTCAAGACCCAGCAGTTTCAGTTTTTCCCTCGTTGCATTAAGCGTTGAACGGATCGACTTGCTGACATACTCGCTGCTGCCGGTTTTCATCGATTTTGCCGACTTGACCGCCTGCAGCAGTTCCGCCTGTGCGCTGAAAAGCTCCGGGCTGTACATCTCTACAAGGTGGTCGCCCTTCTTGACCGTTATCCCCGTATAATCTGCGAACACACGTTCGATCCGACCCGGCACCCACGCCGTGATATATTTGACACGCGTTTCGTCGTATGCGATCTTACCGACCATTCGGATTTGTGCGGTGACAAATTTCCGCTCAACTACCGACGTCTCGATCTGCATCAGCTTTTTCGCAGCCTCGGTAAACTCGATCTGACGCTCTAGAACATTTGACGCTTCCAGAGGAATAAGATCCATCCCGCATATCGGGCACGCACCGGGCTCATCCTGCCTTACCTGCGGATCCATAGAGCACGTCCAGATCGTCTGCGCAGCGACAGCCGTTTGCGATGTTTTCCCACCGACGCCTTTGACTCCTGGCCTCGACTTATATCCGGCGATAAAAACAACTACAAACAACACGATTAAAATCGCGACTTTTACGCGTTTATCACGCAAAAACCTGTTTATAATCTTTGTATCCATCTGATTCGTCCTGAATTCCTACCTATTATACCAACCCAATGGGGTTAATGCCCAATATTTCCTCTGAATACAATAATATCGGCAAAAAAAGGTCGCCACACGATTTTTAGGGGGCATAAAGTTAAATTTCTAAAAGACTTACGACGATAATAATAAGATGATGAGATTGACCGCCCATACGGTTGCACAATAGTGGTTAATCAACAGCATTTCATTATAAGATTGCTTTTTCTTTCATAACGAGCAAAAGCGGAAATTCGTTCCAGAAAAACAAAAAAACTTTTTTACATCATTAATCGGCTTAGCAGATCGATGAGGTAATCGTAAGATATCTCCCCTACCGCACAATAAGAATATCCCCCCAGGCGAACGGTCACCATGTTGCATTTGGCAAACGAGCTTTTCCAAATAACCTGTCCGTCCATCTGAGCTTTTTCTGCCATTCCAAGGGATTCAGGGCTATCCGTTACAATGATCATCGACATGACACCTTTAGGCGTATCGACAACATAGCTGCCGACGATCTCTTCGTTAAAATGTCTTACGCAGCATCCGCGAAGTGACATACCCGATCCTAACTTTGGAATCGTAGGACTAAACCCAAGCTTGTCTTTAAAATACGCCGCAAGCTTGGCAGGTTCCGCTTCGGCGTGAAACTCTTTGCCTGGCGAAAGATTATGCTCGTGGATCTTGATAAGCTGCGCTTTTGCCGCCATCGCAGGGTCAGGCTGAAGACTATAGATACCAAATATAGAAATCATTAGTAGTATCATAGCCGCCGCTGCCGGCATGAGTATACGATTTATATGTTTTTCAAAAATGCCTTTAAACACAAATCTGCGAACATGGGTCGTAGAATCGTACCCAAATTGACTTCGAATTGCTTTAACAAGATCGGCACCGGGCTTCACCGAAGAAAATGCACGCCGCAAACGCCCTGCAAGAGCCTTTCGCTCATTGAGACGATTCTTACATTGCTCGCACTCGCCAAGATGCTCAGGCTCAGGGACTCTGCCATGAAAGATATCTTCCAATTGATCTTCGCTTAAATGTTCCATTATTTATCCCCTGTCAATCCCATTCGTTTTGCATAAGTTAACAGTTTTTCTCGTAATTCATTTCGAGCCCTGCTCGTCCTGCTTTTAACGGTCCCGACGGGAACATCGATAATCTCAGCCACTTCCATCTGGCTAAGGTTTTCCACATCGGTCAAAAACAATGTCAGCCGTTGATCGTCAGGCAGTTGTTTTAGTGCCCTGATAACTTCTTCATCGGAAAAATTCTCTAACAGATCGTTACAATCGGTCCACACGGTTTGCTCTTTCGGTGCCGCCCCTTCAAGGATTTGTTCTTCGATACTAATGACCGTACCCGTTCGCATTTCACGCCTTTTTATGTCAAGCCAGCAATTCCGCATTATTTTGAAAAGCCATGCTTTGCAATTCGACCCTTCCTGAAAGGAATCAAACCGCTCAAAAGCCTTTAAATATGTCGCTTGTAACAAGTCATCGGCGTCTGAAACATTATGGCATAGAGCAACCGCACCCCGGTAAAGAATGTCAAGATGAACCAGGGCCTCAGTTTCAAACCGTCGTCGAGTTGCCATAATAATTCTTTATATTCTTAAAACGCTTAAAACCGCCAAATCGTTCCATAAATTAGCGGGTTATTTATTTATCGCATATCCTTCTGTTTAAGTCCAGCTTCATAACGCATAAAAGCCAATTTTGCTGGAAAAGTGTTTTTGTGGAACGTTTGCCCACATCAAATCGTTATAAAGTGCGTAGCAGAAAGTGTCGATTAAAAATGTAACCGAATAACCGTAATATTCCCATCAGATAGGAGAACAAAAATGAGCAAAACAAGGTTTATCGCTATCGTAAGCTTCATTACCATCGTCGCACTAGTTGCCGCCAATTTCCCATTGAACTCAGCAAAGGCCGACGCCTCACATGGGCACAAGTCCAAAAAGCCTTTAAGTCTTGAAAAAATTCATGCGGATCAGCTGCCTGCCGTATCAAACGCCATAGACAAGGCCATTAAGGATCTTAACGCGGGTAAAAAAGATTCCGCATTAATCCAGTTGCATAAGGCCCGGAAGTTAATAGCCATGATCACAGAGGGCATAGGCACGCATGTAAAGCCTAAATTCGCTAATGCCACATGTCCGATCATGAACTCTGTTATCAATCCGGACAAGATTACCAAGAATCTTACACGCCAGTACAAGGGCCAAAATATCGCTTTCTGTTGTGCAGGATGTCCCGCACAATGGGACAAGTTGACAGCCGATGAGAAAACCGTCAAACTCGCAAAGGCAATGCCAAAACCGGCAAAAAAGAAATCGGGACACAAACACTAACCAAAAAGGATTGCATAAATGGTGTTATTCATCATTTTGGTTATCAAGTGAAAGCACCTTGCTTTCGCTGCAGTTAAGTTTGCCACCTGCTGATTTGGCATTTAAATATTTATTTTCACTGTGATATGCAAGCCGTACGGTCGATCCTTCCGGAACCTCCGCAGAGACCCGGGCCTTGAATCCGGATGATTTAAAGCCGCTTTTTGGTATATTTCTTGGTTTGTAATAAGTGCTGAAAGCTTCAATAAGGTATCCGTCCGGATCAAAAAAAGCAATGTCAATGTGTCCGATCACTACCTCACAGCAATTCTGCGGGCCTCTTTTAATCCTGCCTAATAACACATGTTCACCATTATCGTAATGGCTATGGACATCTACAAGGAACAATTCATCGGAATTGTGAAGTTCAAATATTATACCATTTGCACCTTCTACAATCTTTACTCTCTCATTGGTCAATTCCAGGGTTTCAACTTCAGCACAGCCGGCAAAAAAGCTCAGGGTCAAAACTCCCATTGCAAGCATGCAGATGCCTGGCAATTTATTTTTCACTTGCATTACCTCCATGTAAATTAATATTCAGCAACCAGTTCAATTCTATCCATATCTATTCAGTGATGATAGTGTCTTCCATAGACATTTTGAAGAACTTATTCAAAACTTTTTTTACTTGTCCATATTCCCCGCTAATAATATGAATACCAGCTTTCCCAAAAAGTTCTGTTATTCTTGGATCACATTCGTTAGTCAAGATCGTAGATACCTTACTCTCCAACATCTGATAAAGATAGAATCTTATAGTTGCTGGTCCGCCAATCGCGATAGCCGGATTGATAATTACCTCATAACCCATAGATTCTGGGTCAATTACAAGCATATATTTTCCTGAAAGGAATTTCTTCGACATAAATGAGCCAAGAGTACGACCCGTTGC
>SDBV01005287.1_pt1 | contig 18265 bp, 46 predicted proteins | sample 2277081 | NCBI WGS metagenome assembly SDBV01 (sample SAMN10402039, study PRJNA504765) | marine sediment metagenome | isolation source: marine sediment core GS10_PC15, 223 cmbsf | place: Arctic Ocean: Southern Knipovich Ridge | collected 2010 | reverse complement strand
CCTATAGGTGAAGTAGGGCCTGATTGGGACATAATCTGCGGTGTTAAAATTTTATGTAAGTGTTCCTGGTGTAAGAAGTTAAAATATCGAGCTAGTAGGTTGATCAAGGAAATTCCTGATGAGATGATTAACCCTAATATTGGATATTTTTAATTGACGAAAAAATCGGAGGGATAGAATGAAAAAAATGTGCATTGTTTGTCATGTAAACCTTGCTGAGCTTCCAGATCGTAACCGGATGGGCCGGCCTGTGAAACGAGTATGTAAGGAATGTCATGCTGAAAGATTAAAGCAAGATTTTGAAAATATCGTAGTTTTAGAAAACGCCAAAAAGCGGGGGAAAAGATGACCTGTAACAATAGTCTTTATTATCCTACTTTTATTTGTAAAGAGTGTGGAAAGGAGATTTATAAACATAGATTGGAAAATCAATGGCAAGACCGCTTGTGCCCTGATTGTTTGAATGAACGTAGGGCGTTATTATCTCGAAAACAAATATTAAGAAAAGTACGATTCAAAGTAATCTATATGTATCTCCAAGCGGTAAGGATGGAAACATACAGGCTCAAGAGAGAGCGGGAATACCGTAATTGTCCTACTAGTGTTCCAGGACACAGACACTGGTCAAATACACTTTATTCCACGCACAAAATCCAAATGAGAGTTAAAATACATAAATACGTAGAAAGTTTGATGTTGAAGGGATGTACAAAATGTGGTAATAAATGGAAGCTCAAAGGGGTTTGTGACGGGCCAGAAATGGATGGTCCTACGTATTATACTTACTGTATTAATTGTGATAGTGGTTTCACTTTAGATTATAATAGAGGAGGGGCTATTTGTATAGCATGAGGATAATCAAAATTAAGGAGGCCTTAACATGAAAACAGCAATTTTTGGCTATTTAGGATTCTTTTTGGAAGGAAGGGTACAATGATATTTTATCTAATAATAATGCTTATTACGGCTATAGTAATAAATTACTGCCGACCACATGAACCTCTTTTTGAAAATATAGTTTTAGGTGTCGCTTGGCCTCTTACAGTAACTTATTATACTTTAGTATTATTGGTCACAACAGGGACTAATATGTTGGAGATATTAATACCTAAATTCTGGAAGAGGTGATAAAAAGTTTAAGAAATCGGAGAAATAAAAAAAGGATATATTCTATATTTATTATTACATGGAATAGGAAAATCATATAAGAAAATAAAGCCTATAACGATATTACTATCTATTTTCGTCCAGAGAAGTAAAGATACATATGTATATTTGTTTCAAATATCAAGGCCTAATGAAAAAAAATTAAAACGGAGAGAGAAATGACAACAATACAATGTTCATCTAAGTCTTTTACTATTATCATATTTGCTTGCGTAGTTGCAGGTTTAGCAATTGGGACTATTATTACAGTTTGGCGAATTGCGTGCTAGGAGGAAAATGAAGAATATTAAACCTGGAATTTATCGGCATTACAAGAATAAGGATTATAAGGTTATTTATTGTGCTACTCACACAGAAACAAATGAAAACCTGGTTGTTTATCAGGCTTTATATGACACCCGTAGGATATGGGTCCGCCTGAAAAAGATGTTTATTGAAGATGTAGAAGTTAATGGGAAAATGATTCCGAGATTTAGATTTATCCAAGGAGGAAAAAATGACTGAACCAAAGAGAAAGACTTACATAAATTTTACTCCCTTATACAAAGCCTGTAAGGAGTATGTTGATTTTCTTAATAGCGATGAATGCCGCGCCGATAGCGGTCACGATAACTTCATCTTTGAATCTGCTATGTCCTGTATATATGGTAAGGACTTTTGGGAATGGCATAACGATAAGCTTGTATAACTAACGGTGGAGGAGTAAAACCATGAGTGAAAATAAATGTCTTTGTTGTGGGCAAGAATTAGACCACAGAGGAGGAGGAAAATAGAAATGATCAGTCTGTCTAAAACACAAGAAAAGATCCTAAAGTTTATAGACTTCTGGGGAAGAACAGCTAAGGAGTCTTTATTAAAATCCGGATTTACTAAATACGACTTAATGGATCTCCGCGAAGCAGGTTATATAGAAATAGATTTCCGTCCTCCTGTATCATATTTAGGAGAGTGGGTGGTTTCCTTAGAGCAGAAAGGTATTGACTATCTTTCTAAATTACTCAAGGGGTAGAAAGGAGTTTATAATGAGAGATAACATCTACCTACTTATTATCATGTTTCTTCTCGTATTTATCTGGGCGGGATTTGAGGATACGACCAAACAAGCCCTCCTTCTTAAGGAGTGTTATGTTATGAAAAACTTTTATTTTAAACAAACTAAAAATAAAAATATTTTCCAGAAAGTTCCTTTTACAGATCTGGTAAAGGGGGACATTTTCAAGATTATAGCTGATCCAGCTTCATATGATTTAACAAAAGATATTACATATATAATAGTAGACAATGACGGTAATTATAATGAATTACATTAAAATAGCGGATCTTAAAGATGGTTGGTTGTATGAGATAGACGGGCGAAATGCTTCTTTAGGTATTTGGTCTGCTTCTAAGAGAACTTTCTTGATTTCTAGACACAAGTACAGGGATAACTTTTTGTTTGAAGAAGATCATTTTGATTCATTTACTATAGGAAAAGATCCTTCTTACGCAACAGTTTTACCCCTACGAGAAATAGAAAAGGTTCCTAATGAAGCTGAAATTCTTACATACTTAAATGCTAAAAGGGAGGAATTAAATGAAGGAAAAAGCGATTTTAACTAAACTAAGGGATTTTTGTATTGAAAATGATATAGATATCTCTGTAGGATGTGGCTGTTGTGGGGCTGGTATCTATTACAAAAAAGAGGGTGTCTATGAGGAATTTCCATTTGATCTGATTAATGAGGTTATGAAGGTAAGATAAGTGAAAGAATATATAAGGAAGGTAATATTATGACATTCGACATCTTCGGAATAGATTTTTATTGGCGGGAAAGGTTATTTGGATTTTGGATTGTGGCATTTAAAAATTCTAAAAAAGAAACCCCTCGCAGTTTATTTACTTTATATTGGGCGGATGGGGAATTAATAGTTAATTTATTTTGGATTGATCTAACATAGGAGGAGCTTGCACATGATTTTTGATGAAAAATGTATTAACTGTGGGGAGGAAATGGATATACTACATGAGGACGGTAGCAACATGATGGGCATTGAATTTATCTATTGGTGTCCTAAGTGTGGAACTATTCTTGTATGGTATGATTCTGATAAAATTGAAAACACAGATTGGAAAATTCCAGGACTTCTTGGAAATTTGAGTAGTTTGTAGGGAGGATCGAATGATAAAACATTTTTGTGATCGGTGTGAAAAAGAAACTATGCTTGTTTATACTGTCAAAATTGAATCCGTGCTTATTTATGAATGTCGAGAATTAGAACTTTGTAAAAAGTGTGGAGTTGATTTTAGTAAGAAAGTTAAAGCATTGATGTGGAAAGAAAAGGGAAGGAAGAGTGAGATGAAATTAAGGAAAGATGGTAAATGGTATTGTAAATTCTGCTATAAATTCTTAGAAGAGGAGAATGTTGTTTCCGACGGGTGTTCTGTTTATCATGATGTAGGGGGTTGTGGCAATCCAGTGGAGAAAGCTCCTATTCCTATTCAGACTGTGGCTGGCGAAGCTGAACTTCCAACTAGTATCTGGAGATGTGTTAGCATGCGGGAAGGAGAGCCATATATTTGGTGGGCGTACACTCCTCTGTATGGGGGAGAAGAATATGTGTTAAGGAGAGATAAATGAAATATTTAGTAGTATACGTAATTGGTAATGATGGTTCTATTTTAACAAAAGAGGATTGCGCCGGCTATGTAGAAACTCATACAGTAGAATATTATAGTGTTGAAAGACTTATAGAGAGTATGATATATAAATGGAAAACATTCTATAAAGATTTGTACATAGAATCTATTTACAGAATAGAGGATGAAGAGGAAAATTTTGATTTTGAAAGTGAAATTAATAAACCTATCAAGGAACAATTTGATAAAGCTAAAAGTAACATAATTAAAGAGGAAAAAGTAAAAGCCGAAGAGGATCTTGAAAAGAAAAGAATATTAGAAGTGGTAACAGAAAAAGAACTATATAGAAAACTAAAGGAAAAATTTGAATAAGATGAAAACAGCATATAAATTATTAAAGTTACGAAAGTCTGGCACATTAGGTCCTTTGTTTATCAATCGGCGCCAAATAATTCCATTAAATGTTTGGCTGCGGGCAGAAAACCACCCAACGCCGGGTTATGCTGTACGGCCCGGGTGGCATGTTATGGAGGAACCTAAGGCCCCCCATCTTAGTATGAAAGGTCGGAAATGGATGAAGGTGGAGATCAAAGATTATAAGGCGTTGTGTAGGCCAAAAACACAAGGAGGGACATGGTGGTTAGCGAAATGGATAAAGGTACTAAAAGATATTAATGAGAGGTGAAACATGGAAATGTTTATAACTGAACTTGGAGTAACACTGTTAATGGCTGTGGTAGCAATAGCAGTAGTGGGGATTATATATTTGTGTATACACAAACTCTATTGCATTAAAGCAGCTAGAGGAGCAGCCCAAAATGAGATAGTAGAATTCTGGATGAATTGGTTTAATGATAAGGGTATGGAAGCAGCTTTTTCACATATATCAACAATCTATGAAAAGATTCTATGTAAAGACCCTTTATGGCATTATTTCTATGAAGGAGATTACAGCCTCATTAGATGTTCCAAAAAATACGAAAAGGCCTTGGCAAAATATCTCCGGGAAAATAACATAACCTTTAAAAAACCCATAGTGTGGAAAGAAGGTTTATATGTAACCCAGAAGTATCAACATATCTTCAAACACATCTTCCACCAGACTTCTGTTTTGGCTTTAGAGTTGTTTAAGAACGGAGATTTAAAGTCCTATATATCAGCAGCAGACCGTGTTATACACCCGTTCTTTAACCAATCTTTGTACCCCGTTAAGACAGCCGGTTTATGTGAAAATCTTGAAAATTCAAACATAGATTTTCAATACTGGGAAGCTGAGGGCATGGCTGATTTAGCTATAGGAAGGGCTTACCATATAGGAAAGATTGTAGGTAAAAAAGAAAGAAAAAAGCAATAGAGATAATCTTGAGTAAGTTAGGAGGAATTTAAATGAAATGCTTATACACAGAGTTTTACCTATGGTAGAAGACTTTATTCCCACTCCCCCACGGCTGGGGTGTGGTAAAAACAGCGACGAATATCTAAACTGGTTGAAGCGGATGGAATTTTTTGAAAAGCAGCAAGGCTTACGTGCGCAAAACACTTTTTTTAAAAGATTAGTTAGAAAATTAATAAAGGGAGAAAATAAGTGAAATACTTAGTAACTTACATAACAGGTAATGGGGAATGGTGTCATTGTCACCGTAAAACAAGTACCCAAACTGAGGAGTATTATGACCTGGAAAACGTGGCGGCAGACATGTTGGAGAAATGGAAGGGGTACGGGGGAGATTTGTTGATAAAAGATATACGCTTTACAGAGGAAGTGAACGAAGAAATCGTCGTAGCTATTAAAAAGGATTTTATTGCTCTTACTAAAAAAGCAAACGAAGCAGAAAAAAATCACAAACAAGAAGATGAAGAACGTAGTGAAAGGCGACTACTTGCAAGATTAAAGGAGAAATATAAGAAATGAAAAAAATATTATTTATTTTAATCTTTTTCTTTCTAATTGGGTGTGACCCTCGGTTAGAAATGCGAGAATTTTTTAAAAAACCTAAAGTTCTAACAGATACACAGGGAAGAGAATATTTTGTAGAGCACTATTTTGGAGGTAATTATACAGTAATCCCTCTACCAAAATAAAAGATTAAGGAGAAATATAATAAATGAGTAGAAGAATATTTAGAGATGAAGGAGGGAAGTGGGTAGAAATTCCTTTCGTGGAATTAAAAAATTACGGCCTATTTAAGATAATAGATGAGCCTCCTACAGTACCAGGATCATCTCCTATTGTATGTAGGGCTTTGAGTGATCCTTATGAAAATGATGACGGGTTATTAGAAATCCAAGCAGTACCTGTATAGATGGCTTTGGCCTTAAGGGAAGGTGAAAAATGAAGGCATTATTTAGTATTATATTAATTTTGTTAATAACTACACCTATTTATGCAGATACTATAGAACTTAAGTATTCTTTGGGGGCACAAATACCCAAAAACTATTTCCCTCAATGGCCTTATACTGATACTACGGACTGGTATTTTAGTATGATTTCTTTAATAAAGGGTTTGCCTGTAACTAAAACGTTAGATGCTACAGCGGAGTTTACTATAGGGAAGTTTTCTTTCGAGGGTAAAGATGTTTCTAATGTTAGTATAGTCTTAGGTTTAAACTATGATTACCTGAAGTTAGCTTGGGGGTCCCTTTATTTAGATGCAGGAGTAGGTTTAGGTTATTGGACTGCGTTTCCTTATGATGAGTTGGTAGATAGAACTGCTTTACCTGCTATTTTACAATACGGTACTGGGGTAAAAATCCTTTTGGCTGGACGAGATTTTATTAAGGTTGGTTATGGATTTAGGCATGATTCCGCATTGCTCAGTGATCAGGATGTGGGGATAAACAGTCATAGAATTGAAGTGTCTTATGGAATTGAATGGTGAGGAGGTTATTATGGAATGCTGTTAAGGAAGTGGGGATGATAGATAGTATTTAGATGATTAAAACCAAAGGAGAATTATTATGCTAACTAAATTGCTAATCACTTTAATATTTTTATATCCTATTACTTCTACACCTGGGGATAATCTGATCAATGATTTGGTATTAGATAACGGAATTTATGTCAGACTAAATGGAGATATAGTACAGGTAGCAATAAACAAAGCAGCCACTGTTGCTTATGAGGGGAATAAGCTGCTTAGGTACGGTTTAAATGACGAAGGTGTGTGGGATAAGTCTGCGCTGGTTAAGGTAGGAGAAGGGTATGGTAGTAGGTGGAAGTTTTATTTTTTAGGCAGTGTTCCTACAGGTCGGGTCCTTATGTATACTCCTGCTATAACTACTGTTTATTTTGATCCTGATTTTGGGGAAGAAAATATAGTAGTACTGTTTCGTCCTGAAGTAAGTTCAGAATTTAAGAAGGAATGGATAAAGCAGACGGTTAAGTTTATTAAGGGGTACCATAAATACCATGAGGAACGGTTGTGACTGCTTGAAATGGAAATGTGTTAATATTCTATATCAACATAAGGAGGTGTTAGCAATGAAGGAACGTGCAGAAGATTATGTAGGTAAGCTTTTTAAACTTACCGACTCTCTCCCCGTTTTATGCTGTAATTATGTTCCTTTTCAGCCGGGAGATATTATAGAGGTCTTTAGTGTACATTCACCAAACAGATTGATAGTTAAGTTAGAAGGAAGTAAATCTCTTCATAAGGTTAAGAGATCGTCCTTAAACAGATGCGGAGGAATAATATGAGTTTCAGAGCGGTAGTTATTAGAATTAATGAAATACTCAAATGGGAACCGAATAATCTATTTAGTCAGGTAGTTTGTAGACCTTATAAGACTCACGTGGGGTGAGGGGTTAACCGTCAATATACCCAGGTTGAAGACGTGCTTGACCGGCTTCTTATTTTGATTGTATTTTTGATAAAGACTGTTTATTATATTATTGCTTGGCCCTTGTATGGGGTTGTAAAAATACCTTGGAAATTGTTTACAGGGTTTTTTATTCCCCCAAAATGGTTAGAGTGGGAGTAGACGCAAAATAGGAGAGGGTACAACAAGGAGTAATTAATTAGATGGAATGTGTTGAAAATATATTGGAGATTAAGTGTAGTGAATATTTTTGCGAGGCATGTGGAGATTGTCTCCGCTGTTATTGGGAAGATCCTTGCCCGTACGCAGAAGACGGAAAACATGTGGGATCGTTAGAAGATGGTACTACTTTTACGTTAGGAGGACTAGAGGAGGATAAAGATGATTAAAATAGAAGGATTAATTTACGGCAAGAAAATAAGAATTGAATGTGAATATCCTCAGATCTGTGCTATAATTCAAGTAAAATTGGGTGATGTTTTTGACCGTAACAATCAACAAGGCTGCCCGGAAAAATGTCCTTACATAATCAGGAATTCTTCAGAGCCCCCAGACTACATCAAATATATTTGCGATGTAATAGTTAAAAAGGAAGATAAAGATGTTTAAATTAGGAGAACTAGTTAAGTCAGTTTTAACAGGAGAATGGGTAATGGTTATCGAAACGGTGGGAGATAGACACTTTTGGGTCAGACTGCCTGATTATAGAGAAGTACTTGTAAAGTCTTTTGAAATAGAAAGCATAGACTCCCTGAAAAAATGGTATTGTGGAAAATGTTTTAAGTATTTGGAATATGATGAAGTTATTCATGATTCATTCACTTTCACAGCTTACCATGATGTTAGGGCCAGAGGATGTGGAGAGGTCGTAGAGAATCCCTTCTACCCTGAATGGCCAGAAGGTCCGGAAATGATAGATGAGGGGGGGGGTGTAACGAATTGTTTATAGATGAGAAAGAAAGGAGAAATATAATAATGCATGAAAAAGATTCTGGGAAAATCGAAGAGTTGCCATACAGCCTCAGGAAAACGATATATGATGAATTTATAAAAATAGATTTAAAAGAGCATAGGGATTACATCAAGAGATTACGTGGTGAAGGTAAAGAAAGCTATACAGCTGGTTACGAATCTGATGTTCCCGGACTTACTTTTATGATAGGTCCTTCCGGAGGCTGCGAGGAAGTAATTATTCTAATGAATATGTTGATTCAAGAAACCGGACAAAAAAAGGTAATGGCTTTAAAATTTCGTATTGGAGAAGAATCCAAACTTTTAGAAAGTGCTGGAACAAATGAAAAACATTAAAGAGATGTCTGAAAACTACGATCTTATCTATGAAGAGGCAGATAAGTTGATAAATAAATGTAACCCGTGTCAATTTGAAAACGGTAAATGCATTATAGCGAGAGAGAAAAATATTAAGATTTGTTGTAGACCATGTCCTTATCTGACTGACAAAGGGTGTAACGTAAAAGCTTTAGGATGTAAAGTATCGTTTTGCCCTGGTATCTGGAAGTTGTTTTCAGAATCACTTACACAGAAATTCCGTAAACTAAGGAGGAAAGTAGCAAACAAAGTAGCGATTTCTGCACTTATTTGTTTTGATAGTAAGGAAGATTTTTTTGAAAGATATAGGGCGGAATCCGAACTTTTAGAAAACGAGGAAACAGATGTTTGAGAATATTATGGAAGATTTCAAAAAAGGAGGTTAGAAACTAATGCCCTTACTACATTGTAATAGATGCCACCATGAATGGGAAGGTAAGAAAAACTCTGAATGCGATTGGTGTGGAGGAACACCTTTGATTTTAGAAGAAGAAACCTTTTTTGAAAAAGCAATCAGAGACATGGTAAAAAAAGTTAAAGAAAAAAATGAAAAAAATTTAATTTAGGGCTTGATATTTTCACAAAAGCTGTATATATAAGTCTGTAGTTTTTGTGGGCAGTCGGAATAGTATAAAGTAGGTACTATTTCCTGTTTTTATTTAGTATAATAATATATAGAAGATATCTAAGGAGGTTTTTAATGTGTTTTATGGAGGAATGGGGTCGGGCTGAAATGGCGGAGAAAGAGAATTTGAAATCCGAAAACGAACGTCTGAGAAGGGCATTGGAAAGAATTAAAGAACTTGCTTCTCGTACCACATGCAGTGGAGTTAGTGATATACCTGAAGCCGGTTTTCTGCTTACTCTTATTTCCCTTGTACGGAGAGAAGCCAATGGAGCTCTAATATGGGAAGAAGATGGTAAAGCTTTAAAAGGAGAATCAGATGGAATTCTGGGATAAAGTAGATAAATGTTCTCACGAAAACACCTCTCCTAATTATATCGAATATATTTATTGCGAGACTCCCTATTGTAGTGGATCAGAGACTCATTGTTTAGATTGAGGGGTATATATTTCTGAATGTGGTTGTGGTTTCAATAACGGTATGTCAGGTTGGCCGGAGGAAAGAAGAGAATCTGAGGAGGCTTTAAATGGCAGAAATGTGTAAACATGATAAACATATTATGGTGTCTTCAGCGTGTGGTAAATTTAGTATATGTAGTGTGTGTGAAAGGTACTATGTACCTACGTGGGACTTTAGTGCTTTAAAAGAAGACACTATTACAGTCTGTCGTTTTTGCGATAAATCTTTTGAAAAATGTGTTTGTAGGGAGGAATAAATTATGGGTAAATTGATATTAATGGTAGGGAATATCGGTAGTGGCAAATCTTTTTTAGCAAGCAAGTTAGCTAAGAAGGGGTGTGTAGTTGTGAATATGGACAATATTCAACAGAATCTGGCAGGAGGAGAATATGGTTTGTATGATTTTGCTAAAAGGGATATTTATTATGCAATAGAAACTTCTGCTATAGAAACTGCTCTAAAGCAGGGCTTTGAGGTAGTAGTAGATAGAACTAACATGGATAAGAAAACCAGAAAAAGGTATATTGAGTTAGGTAAAAAATATACTGATAAAATTGTTTGTTATGATTATGGAGCAGGTAGTCAACAAGAATTGAAGCGTAGATTAGAAAATTCGCAGGGCGTTCCAAACAGTCAGTGGTCGGAAGTTTTTAACATGATGCGTAAAAAATATGAAAGGCCGGATTTAGTTGAAGGTTTTTCTAACGTATATATTCCACCTAAACGTTTTATGTTTTATGCCTTCAATTTTGACGGAACTATAGTGAAAAATGCTTTTCCTGAGATAGGAGAAGTTATACCTTCTACCGTCACTGAAATAAGATCAGCGTGGGCAGATATTAGTAATGTTGTTATTATCTGGACTTGTAGATCTGGGGATTATGAAAACCAGGCAAGAAAGTTTCTGATAGATAGTAAGATACCTTTTGATTTTATTAATGAAAATCCTTTGTTTGATATAGGTTCTAGAAAAATTTTCGCCCATGTTTACTATGATGATAGAAATAAATAGGAGGCCAAAGGGAGGAATAGGAATATGTTAGTCATTAAAGTAGAACTATGGCCTGGGGGCGTAGAAGAAGAGGCTGAAACTGTAGGTGTAATGCAGATAATTAATGATAAAAGTGGTAGTTATGGTAAAGGCAATTATGATGCTAGGATACTTAAATGGGAACAGGTTGATAAATCTTGGAAGGAAGGGAGGGTTGAAGCTTTTCCCCGCGCAAAATTAAGCCACTGGGATTTAGTGTATAGGGCTTTAAAATCGATGGTAGGATATAGAAACGATGAAAAAAGATCAAGAGACTATCGTGCTAGGAAATAAGGTCGTAACAGGACATTTTCGAATCGGAGCCTGGTTTAAAAATAATGATACATATGAATGGGTGGAATATGGTCCCGTTATTTTAGAACAAGATAATATGGTTATACCTTCTAAGTTTATCGATAGTGTTGGAGGCGAGCTTCTTATTTGGGGTGAAGAATAGGAGAATAAAATGAAAAATTACGGAATAGAATTAATATTAGATTTACACGATTGTGACCCTGCTACTTTCACTAGAAAAAGTATTAGGAAATATTTTAAGGAGTTGTGTATTTTAATAGATATGGAAAGAGGTAAACTGTGTTGGTGGGATGATTTGTATACACCGGAAGCAGAAAAGGAAATAGAGCCTCATTTGGTAGGAACGTCTGCAGTTCAATTTATAAAAACTAGCTCACTCGTTATCCATGCTCTTGATTTAATGAAAACAGCGCATCTAAATATATTCAGTTGTAAAAGTTTTGACCCTGATGTTGTAGTCGATTTTTCAGCTGTATGGTTTAACGGGAAAGTCGTAAATACACAAACAGTAAAAAGGATATAGTATGAAATATTTAATTCTCACATCCCCAACCACATCTAAAAATATATCTCAAGCCAGTATTTTCTATCTTTATGCTTTTCTATCTAGAAGTGGTGCAGAGGTTGATATACTAGATCTTACAGGTACGATTGACTATTATGACCCTCCCAAAGAGTTACTTGAAAATCAATTAGGTTTATGGCAATCCGAACTTGTTTTCGAAGAAAGTTGGATAGATAAATACTTTTCTGTGTGCGAAAAGAGATATGATTATATTTGGGTTTCGGCTTTATTTTCAATGGATATAGTTTTACAAGGTAGGTTTGTAAAAAAATATAAAGAGATCCATCCAAGAACAAAAGCGAAGATCGGAGGACCTGCGGTCAAAAATCTTAATACTAATCAATTAAGGGTAATATCGGCAGTCTTTGATGATATACGTACAGGACCTTTACTTGTTAACCCTGAGTATGATTTAGATTTATATAGATTAAAGGAGTTTGTTACAGTTGCTACAGGTACAGGGTGTGACTGGGGAAAGTGCCTATTTTGTAATAGTGGAAGGGAAAAGTATTCTTTGAATAATTTAGATAAGATAGTGGAGGAATTTCTATGTATATCAAGGTTATCTGATGCTGAAATAATGTTATCTTCAGATTCAATACCAATTGATAGGATTAACGATCTATCTCTGAAATTATCTAATGCAGGAAATAAACAAAAGTTTAATCTTATGATGAGGGTAGATAAAAGAATAGATAATATTTTTTCGGGGAATTTAAAAAAGTCTGGGTGTTCTGATGTTTTTATTGGAGGGGAAATTTTAAATGACTTAGGGCTGACGATGATTAATAAAGGGACTACTACAGCAATTATAAAAGAAACGGCAAAGAACCTTAACAGTGCTGAAATAAATGTCCAATTAGGGTTAATTCTATTCCTCCCTCTTGTTTTTCGTATTTCAGAAAGGCAATTAGAAAACCAATTGCGTAATTTGGAAGAAATTCTTCCGTACATTGATAGGGTTGAACTTGAATCCTTATCTGTTCTTTATAATTCATCTTTCTACAACAACAGTGATTTTTATGGAATAGATCTTTATCCTAAAAAGAATCTTATTTTCCCCGAATGGTGTTATGGACTAAGTCCAGATATCCCTTGGGGATTCAAGAATGATGCTGATTACTTTTTGTGGGAGAAACATATAGATTCATTACGTAAAATGTTAGGTAATTACGTTGATGAGAAATATTGGTGGCATATTGATTATATAAAGGAGAATTGGAAATGAACTGTGTAATGATTGTTCCGACCGGTATTGGTTGTACCTTGGGAGGACATTCAGGTGACGCCTCCAGTTCGGCCAAATTAATAGCTTCAGTTTGTGATAAGTTATTTATACACCCTAATGTTATGAATGCGGCTGACATTAATGAAATGACGGAAAGCATGCTTTATGTGGAAGGCTCAACGCTTGATAAATTTCTTGAAGGCCAAATCGGTCTTGAAGAAGTTTATAGTAATAGAATGCTTCTTATAGTAAATAGTCCAGTAAAGCCTGAAATAATCAATGCCGTCTCTGCCGCAAGGGTAACCATAGGAGCAGATATTGAAATAATGGAACTTAAAACTCCTCTTAGAATGGTTGCTTCTATGATTGATGGAAAGGCATCTGGTGATATATATAATGTTGATGAAGCAGTACAACAAGTTAGTCAATATGATTTCGATGTTTTGATTGTAAACACACCTATAGAAACTGATGATGAGGATGTTAAAGATTATTTAACTAAGGACGGGGGAGTAAATATTTGGGGAGGAGTAGAAGCTAAACTATCAAGGATTATGTCTGAGAAATTAAATAAACCTGTTATACATGCGCCTGTAGAAAATAGTGAGTTATTTAAAACATTTAATGAAATAGTTGATCCCAGGAAAGCCGCAGAAATAGTATCTATTTGCTATTTACATTGTTGTTTGAAAGGAGGCCATGTAGCCCCTAAAATATCTCTAAAGGATAATGTTTATTGGAATACTGATATTAATTTTCTAATTAGTCCTATAGGTGTGTTTGGTAGACCTCATAAGGCTTGTATGAAAGCAGGTATACCAATAATAGTTGTGGAAGAAAATAAAACAGTTCTTAATGATAAAATGCCTGATAGTTTCATAATCGCTAAAAATTATTTAGAAGTTGTAGGGATAATAAGTGCCAAAAAAGCAGGAGTAACTATAGCGTCTGTAAGAAGACCTTTAGAGAAAACCAAGATAAAGGAGGTTATAGAAAAATGAAGGTTTGGAGAATATCGTCTTTTAATAACTTTATAATTTTAGATTCAATCGAAGATACTGTTCGTGAGTTAAAGATTGTAATGGGAGAAGTAGAATGGTCGCAAGATACTGAAGAAGAAATAAAAATATCTTTTGAGGAGATGGACAAAAAGGATTACGAGAATTTACCTGAATTTGATGGTTGGTGGTAAAATAATATAGGAGGAGCAGGAATGAGTTGTCCAAAATGTAGTAAGCAGGCATATTTTGAATATGGTTGTTCAACTAATATTTATGATGTGAATTTAGAAAAAAGAATGTTCTGTACAAATTGTGGTTACTTAGCACCAAAATTAAGAAAGGATTATGAGATTAGGGGTGGGGGTAAATATTATGGCTAAGATTAACAAAGTAGCGAAGATACTTGAGGATAGTGGTGCTTATAAAGAAGGGCACTTCGTGCTTACTTCAGGAAGACATTCTTTACAATATATAGATAAATTCATGTTTCTTTCCCGCCCAAAATTTGTGGTTGAAATAGCTAAAATGATAAAGAAGCGTATTAATAAATCTTCAATAGATTATGATGTTATAGTAGGTCCTACTCAAGGAGGATCTATCCTTGCATATGAATTAGCTCGCCAAACCGGTAGAAAATATTTTATCGCTGAAAAAACCGTAGAGGGAAGGGTAATAAAGAGAGGGGGTGAGATTAGAGAGGGTACGAGATTTTTAATAATAGATGATATCTATACTACAGGAAAATCTATAGATGAAACGATAAAGGCAGTCGAGGAATTTGGAGGAGAGGTTTCTACCATATTTGTTATAATAGATAGGAGTAATAAAGATTTTAAGGATAAGTTAAAAGAAGGGTGTCTTTATACTTATTCAGGGACTGCAAGTTGGATGTATTGGCTTTATGGTATGGATTTAGAAGATTTTGAAGAAAAAGATTGTCCTGTGTGCAAGGGAAAATAATGAAATTTTTTTATACTGCCGGATCTATGGGTTTTGGTAAGGGTTATTTATGGCATAAATTTTTTAAATTCCCTAAATTTCCTATAGTTACTAAGACAATAACCTTGAATCCTAAAAGAGGAAATCCCTTTGCTATTTTACATTTAGGCAATTCTATTTGGAATAAGATTGCTTTGCATAATATAGGAATACAGCAATGGTTAAATAATTTTTATGATCCTAATTTAATATTATCTGTGGCTGGCACTGATGAGGAAATTTTGCGGATGATAGAATTGTTAGGTGAGAAGCCGTTGAAAGGATTAGAATTAAATTTCTCTTGCCCTAATGTAAAAGGTTTTGAAAACAAGTCAATACCTGATACTAAATATGAACTTAACTTAAAGCTAAACTATAAACAAAATCCATATGATTATGATTTAACTAAGATAAAAAGAATTTGTTTAAACTCTATTCCTTATATAGGTGGAGGCATGTCAGGCAGACTGGCTAGAAAACTTAACTGGGATTTTATAATAAAATTCAAAGACTTGCCTGTAGTAGGGGCTTCTTTTGTTTCTTTTAAAGATTTACAACGTTTGAGTGAGTTAGGTTGTAGGGAAATAGCTATAGGAACTGTGTTACTAATTAACCCTTTTCTAGTGACTAAATTGAGATAATTTATGGTTATATTTTGTTTCTTATAATAGAGAGAAAAGGAGAGAAAAATGCAAAAAGATATGTTAAATACTATGTTTGAAATGCAAGAAGCATTGAATACAAAAATTGGAAGACCTTCTTTACGTTGGAAAGATAAAATTAAGGAGGAAGATCATCACGCTCTCCTAATAGCTGGTTGGAGATTAGATGATTTAATCAAGGCTGTAAGCAGTGAACTGGAGGAATTAAGGAATTGTACTTACTGGAAGCATTGGCAAAAAGAAGCGCTGGAAGGAAACAGATATAAGATACATGATTTGAAAGAGGCTAAAAAGGAAGTTATAGATCTATTACATTTCTTTATTTCTATAGCCTTGTGGGTAGGAATGGATGCTGAAGAAATGTATGATTTATATGTAAAAAAGAATAAAATAAATTTTAAGAGGATAGACAATAATTATTCTTATAAGGATAAAGGAATGTATGATAAGGAGGAATAATGCCTATACAATTCGATTTATCAGCCAAAGAAGAAGAGGCTTTTAATTTTTGGAGGGGAAAACATAAACAGGAGTGTATATTGTATGCGGAAGGTATTTTAAGAACAGAAACTTTTATGTTTACCCCGACGGGAATTGGCTCGTGTGTAGAAGTGGAATGTTCTTGTGGGGATAAAATAAATGTTACAGATTATGGGAGTTGGTAAAAGTATTACTTGTATATAAGTTACTAATATCATATATTAAATATAGGAGAGTTTATGTTTAATAAAATACTTACAATATTTCTACAGTTATGTGGTAAAGCCGCCGGTGATCTGGAGCATGCTCTGAGTGTAGTTCCTGATTTAACGTGGGCTGATTCTATAATATTTAATTATATAGGTGAAAATGTTAAAAACCAAGAAGATGTTTACAAAGCTGTCGCAAATTATTATTCTGTATTTAACTCTATGGTAAAAGGTGGGAATAAAGATATAAGTGTAAAAATTAGTCAATTTGGTGGTAATGAGGTGTTGTTAAAACATTTAATAACAAGTGTTTGTATAAGAAATAGTGTTTTGTGGGTAGATGCGGAAGAATATGATCAGGCTAATAAACAGCTTGAGTTAGCATTAACTTTATCTTCTTATCTAAATCCTGATGTTAAAAGTAGAATATTACAACCTAACACTGTGGGATTATGTTTACAATTAAAAAGTGATGATTGTGAAATACATGCTAAAGAATGTTTTATAAATAATATATTAGTGCGCTTGTGCAAAGGAGCTTACCCGTCCGATAAATATACCAAAGGTGTTTTACTTAGTAAGGCTGAAAGGATTATATTATTACATAAAGAGTCTACTGGAAACTTACTTGAGTTAGCTACCGTGGGTGATTTTGACTTAGCTATGTTGGCATTGGAACATGAGCTGCCTCTTCAATTGCTGTATGGCTTTCATAAGAAATTTATGAATTACCCCTTTACGAAAAAAGTTTATTTACCTTTTGGTAAAAATTGGTACCCATATATAAAAAGACGGTTTATGGAAAAATTGAGGAGTTGTTAATGTTAATATATGTTAATTTATAAGGTTGTAAATAAAATTAATGGAAAAGTTTATATAGGTCAGACTGTTAGGTCTTTTGAAGAGCGGAAATCTGAGCATTTACGTGACGTTAAAATTAGCAAGAATGATAGCTATTTCCATAATGCAATTAGAAAATATGGTCCAGAAAATTTTGTTTGGGAAGTATTCGAGGAGTGTAATACTATAGAAGAATTAAATGAAAAAGAGGAATATTGGATTAAAGAATTAAATACTATAGCTCCTGGTGGATATAATTTACAGAGTGGTGGATTAAATAAATCCTGTCACGAAGAATCCAAAAGGAAAATTTCTAAATCTCTACAAGGGGAAAACCATCCTAGGTATGGTAAAAAATATCCTGAGATGTCAAAGAGGATGTCAGGGGAAAATAATCCCATGTACGGCAAAAAACGTCCCGAGCAATCTGAGAGGATGTTAGGGGAAAATAATCCTAACTACGGCAAATCTCCCTCAGAAGAAACCTTGAAGAAAAGGAGAAAAGCACTACGAGGAGAAAATAATCCTCGTGCAAAACTAACAGAAGCAGATGTAATAGATATTCGTAGAATGGCTAAAAACGGTATGAAACAACGAGATATTGCTAAAATAAAAAATATAACACGGGAGACTGTGAGTCACATAGTAACTTATAAATTATGGAAACATATTCCTTGAGGAGAAAATTAAATGGGGATTAAAGTAGGTGTTGGAGGTAGTCCTAATACAATCCAGCAGTGGAAAAAAGAACAGAAACAGGAAAAGAAAAAACCTATTCCTGTAAACAGGTCTTTTGTTATCACGACTGCTATTATAGCATTAATCGTTTATTTCGTTTTTACTGTAGGAACTTTACTAATGATCGACATATATCATAAGAGCACTCTAAAACGGGTAATAAGAGTAGAAAAAAAGCTAGATGCGTCTAACAAGCAATT